>Ga0209534_10000171_pt1 | contig 77218 bp, 90 predicted proteins | sample COG_07_FD_184751 | JGI IMG/M metagenome (GOLD analysis project Ga0209534, IMG submission 184751) | Pelagic Microbial community sample from North Sea - COGITO 998_met_07 (SPAdes) (version 2) | ecosystem: Environmental > Aquatic > Marine > Neritic zone/Coastal water | place: Helgoland, sampling...
TTAAAGCATCAATTACCTGTTTAAAAATAGTTGCTTGTATTGTTTTAATATTAATAAGATATTTATCATTATTTTGTATCATTAATATATTTTTTTATATTATTATTCTTATATAACTGTAAAAAAATCTTTTTATTTATTAGAATATAAATAATATTTATGGATAAGCAGATAATAAGTATTATTCATAGTATTGATAATCCTAATCCTGATGATGAATTTTTATTACGAGGCGATATACAAACAATAATAAATGATATTGATAGTATATTTTTAGGTAATAAAGCAAAGGCAAAACGGGGAAACGAAATCGACGAGGAGGAGGAGGAGGAGGGCACCTCCTTTGCCAAAAAACAAAAGATGGGGGGCACGCACACCATTCACAGACAAGAAACTTTAGGAGCCTGTAGCAGTGTTTTAGACCAGGATAGGGGTTCAACAAATTCAAGATATAATTTTTTTGTAGAGATATGGTGTTTTTTATTATCAGTTTCGGGTACAAGTGACAGTAATTTGTGTAATAAACCTATAATAATGAATAGAAATAGATTTAACTATACATTTAGTTTTAAAGGTTTTATTATTATATTAAGAGTAAATACTAAGCGTTCACCTGATGGATGTTGGCAAACAGCATATTCTATAATAATTAATATTACCCCCCACGATATTCATTTTACATTATTTTATAATATTTATAGAGACCCTATGGGAAATCACTGTAGTCCTGAACGTCGTGATGAATCAAGTGCTTTACATATAACAGTTATAAATAAAATAACTGGTGGAAAATATAGATTATATATTCCCTGGGAATATGTTTCTAATTCTGACAAGGATGCTCGCGAACTTTTAATTAGTTCAATTTATAAAATTAGTTATTACATTTTATATGAAAAAACATGTCAGGACAAAAGCCTAAAGCAAGACTATATGAATTTAATTAGACATATTGATAGTATTCCTTCCGCTCGAGGTACTTCGGTGCGAAAAGATGTAAGTGATAAAATGAAAAATTTGGCAGAAGATTTAGCAAGTGAATTAGATAGTTTTTATAAGGATTGTGACAGTCGTCGAAGTTTTGATATCAGCACTGCATGCCCGGGTTATCATACTGGTGAGCCTCATACTGGTGGGAATAAAAAGATATCTAAAAAATTAGAAAGATATTTACTTAAACAAAAAGAATATATAAATAAATTAAAATTATTAAGAAAAAATAAACTTAAAAATAAAGTTAAAATTATTAAGCAAAATAACTTACTTAAAAACCTAAAAATTAAGATTAAAAAAGAAAAGGCAATGGCCAAAGAAAAACTTAAAAAAGAAAAGGCAAAAGCCAAAGAAAAACTTAAAAAACAAAAAGCTAAAAAAGTACATATCACTAAAAAAATAAAAAAATAAAAAATAATTTTATAATTTATAAAAAATAACAAACATGTACTTTTTTTAATTTATACTTTGTTCATCAATATCATTATCATATGTGCATGTACATTCACATGATGCTTCGGGTACATCACATGATGCTTCGGGTACATCACATGATGCTTCAGGTACCTCACATGATGCTATAGGTATATTATTTAAGGGTTTGTTTTCAATGGGTTTATTTGAATCTCCTTTAATTTGCTTATACATTTCTAGGTCAAATGAATCACATGTTTCTCTAATTTCATTCCATTTTTGTTGTTCCTTAGTAACTTCTTTTTTTTCTTCTTTGATATCCCATAATTCAACTAAAGTATCTATCACATTACTACTATTTTTAATATAAATTTCTATAATTTTATCATGAGATATATTCTCAGGAGCCTGATTTATTATATGTTCCATAATATAAATATTAAAAATTATATATTTATATATTTTTTTATTAAATAGTCATTATATTTATTTGCAATAGTATATGCTAGAAATTCATATGGATGTTCATTAACGCTGTTATTATGCAAACATGTTACATCTTGTATAGAATTTGGATTATCTGAGTTATAATAACATTGCATTAATTCATTATTAGGATTTTTATATGTATTATTATTTAAATCAGGATTTGCTCTTTTTTTAGAATTAAAGTGAACTATTTTATGAAATCCTAATTTATCAGAATTAGATAAAATAACATCAACATCCGATTCATGTTGTCTTTGATATACATGTATTTTTTCATGTATTAAAGTATTAACTAAATCAGGTGTTTCTGTTTCAGGTATCATTTTATCACTAAAAAATATAATATCGCTTCTTGTATGTGGTAGACCATCTTCATATTCTAATCCATTTTGTTTATCTGTTAAAGCAAATTTCCAATTAAGTTTAGCAATTTCTTTCCCATCTAATAAATCATTATATTGTTGTAAAAATTCATCAGCTTTTTTACAACAATTATTAATAATATTTTTTTGAGTTTCAGTAAAATCTTTTGCACAATTTGATATTTGTTGTATATATTGATTATTAGTATCAACTTTTCTTGCAATTAAATCAAATCTTGATAAATTATTAACATAATTATCATAATCTCTATTTAAAAAATCACTAACCATTTGTGAAGTTAAATATTCTATACTATTTTGAAAAGGTTCTATATATTTTTTTTTCGTTGTGAATATTTTATAAGTATAATAGATAATAAGAGCAATTAATAAACAAATCAAAAGATATAATATATAAAGACATATGTCTTTTTTTTTTAATTTCATTTATTATTATAGATGGAAAATTATATAAAATATATTATAACTATTTTTTACATTATTATTGCCGAATTTATTTGGATTTATTTGATAAATGCTAAAAATTATGCAAATGTTACTAAACTAGTACAAAAAACAGAAATGAAAGTAAATATAACATATGCACTTATTGCATATGTATTAGTATTTACAAGTATATTTTTTTTGGCAATACCATTTAGTAGTAATTATATTAATAAAAAAGATAAAAAAATAAATTATATATTAAAATCATTATATTATTCAGGATTAGTAGGTTTTTTTATATATGGAATTTATAATTTCACAAGTATATCTATTTATGAAAATTATACAATAAATATTGCTATTAAAGATACATTATGGGGAACATTTTTATATGCTACATCATGTACAATATTTAATTATCTAAACATATGAATAACAGCAACTAAATCCAGATCTTTAACTCTATATAAATCAAATTTATTATTGGGCAATGGTCTTTTTATAATAAATGGGATTTTTCCTTCTCGTAATTCATTTAAAGCAATTTCTCTTAATTCAATATTACTTTTAACTTTAAAATTACTAACATCTATTAAAGGAATAGCGCCATGTGCTAACATTGTTGTTCTTTGTGAAATAATTTGATTAAATTCATATTTTGTCATAATTGGTTTAGATATTTTCTTATCGTTTACTTTATTATAAGTATCAGTAAGAGAAATAACTTTGGGTGGTTTATTATTAATAATTGACATTGTTGACATTATTTATTTTTAAGTATATCTAATATTTATATCATTTTTTATTTTAATTCTTTAATTATATCATTGTCAAAATAATATTTTACTGCCTTATGTAAATTAATAACATCATATTTAGAATTATGAGCATGTTCAATGTCTTTATTAAATGCAAAATGATATAATTCTTTTAAACTAGGGTCTTTAATTTTATTATATCTATTTTTTGCTTTCACAATAGATTTAAACTTTTTAACTGTACAAATTTGTTCATATTTATTTATTTCTGTAATATAGTCTAGTTTATTTCGTCTATAACACTCACTTCGAATAACATTAATATCAAAATTAATATTATGTGCAACAATATATTTGCATTTTTTTAATGTATCTAGTAATATATTAAAAGCATCATCAAATTTAATACCATTATCTGATATTTCATTTGTAATATTATGAAATTCATAGTTAGTTATTTCAAAATTTTCTCTTTTAATGATATAATCATGCATTTCAATTTCATTTAAATTTTCATCACATAACATAAAACTCAATTGTATAACTCTCGCTGTATTATATTTATCAATATTTGTATATAAAGGATAATCACCATATCTTATATTTGTCATATTCGGTAGTCCATTTGTTTCAGTATCTATAAATAAATACATTCTAATATTATTAATTTAAATAATATTTATATAAAATCATATTTTTTAAATTAGTATTTTGAGTATATAAATAAATTTACAAATTTGTGTAGTAAATAATAGTGTATTATATGAATTATTGAAAAATCTTTTAATCATCGGAAATAATATTACTATAAAAAGTAAAAAAATATAAATAGTTGTTATTAAAACTAAATCTTTATTTTTTGTAAATAAATTATAAGTATTTTCTATTTTATCTAATTCTTCTTGTTTTAATAACTGATATATATGTCCTGCATTATAATCAACATATATATTTGAATTAGAAAATATTGAATCATCTTTTAATATATCATTTGTAATAATAAACATTCTTCTATAATATTAATATTTAATTCTTAATTATTTTCACGCCATATATATCCACAATGGTCACATACATAGAAATATTTCATATTTTTATTATCATATTTTATGTATAAAATTTGTTGTTTATCTTTTTCAACGTTACATTCAGTATTTTTACATGTAATATTAACATCTCTAATTCTTCTTAAAGTAGGGTCATGACGAAGATATTTATTAATATTTTGATAATATAATAAATCATCTTGTGAATATTTTGTTTCTGTTATTTTAATACACTTATTTTCAACTTCTTTTTTAACAAAAGCACAATGTTTACAATATTTAACTAAGTTATTTTCTTCATCATTACAAATATATAACATATTCGAACAATTATCGCAAAATTCCATTTTTTATTTTTCCTATTTATAATAATTATTCATTTTTTTTTTAAGTTTTTTTATATAATATAATTTTATATACTAATAATATAAATAATGATTGATATAAGAAATATTAATTATATAAATATTCTTGCAATTTTGTTAATATTAGCATTTATAGTTTTAATTATTTATTTATTTACAAATAAAATAAAGTATAATTCAGATAATGTAGATAAATTCGTAAATAGTTTAAAACAAGAAAAAATAAAAGTAAAAGATTATGAAATTATAAAATATTATGATGTTTTAACCGATGAAGAATGTAATTGTATAATTAAAAATTCCAAAAAGGATTTAAAAGAAAGCGTAGTTTATAAAGATGGGTTTACAAAAAAAGAAGCTGATCCAAATATAAGAATTAGCAAAACAGCATGGTTAGATAAAGATGCAACAACTGAAATTGAATTAAAAAAAACAATTGATAAATTAGAAAATATCGCCTCTTTTATTACTAAATTACCCGTAGTTAATCAAGAAAAAATACAAGTTGTTAGTTATAAAAAAGGTGGATATTATAATCCACATTATGATGCATGTAATTCAACTAATATTGACGCTAAAATTAATATGAATGGTGCATCAGGACAAAGAGTATATACTTTCTTAATTTATTTGAATGATAATTTAGAAGGAGGTAGTACATATTTTACAAAAATTGATAAACATGTCAAACCTAAAAAAGGTATGGCAATTTTATTTAGGAATATTAATTATAATAATTCTGATTTTCATGAATTATCTCAACATACAGGAACAGTTATTAAAAAAGGAGATAAATGGATATGTAATATATGGATTCATGAGAATACTTATAAAAATCATGAAAAAGTTCCATTGTGTTATTGTCCAAATTGTACAAATGATGAATGCTATAATGTAGCTAAATTAAAAGGTGAAAAAGAATGCAAATTACAAAAATGTATGAATGAAAACTGTTCCAATTTTTTTCTAAAAAAATATGATTGTTTATGTCCAAATTGTGATAATAAATATTGTAAAAGTAAATTGAGACAAGAATGTGTGAAACCAAATTGTATGAATATTAATTGTCCAAAAGGAAAAATAAATATTGAAAATATGAAAAAAGCTGGTTAATGATTATTTTATTTTTACAGAAAATCGTTTTTTTACTTTACTTCTCGTTATCATATTATGTAATAATTGTGGTTGGTTTATAGAATAAGATTCATTGAGTAATGATGGAGATGATTTTTTAGATGGAGATGATTTTATAGATGGAGATGATTCTATAGATGGAGATGATTTTTTAGATGGAGATGATTTTTTAGATGGAGATGATTTTTTAGATGGAGATGATTTTATAGATGGAGATGATTTTTTAGATGGAGATGATTCTATAGATGGAGAAAATTTTATAGATTGTGATAATGTAAATAATTTATTTACATTATCACAGTTATTATGAATATTATATTTCAATATTTCATTATATCCTGTTTTATCACTATTAATATAACTATCATACAAATTTTGTGATAATGTATTTCTATTATCAAATAACAAAAGTCTTAATTTAGATAATGATCTATTACCATGATATTTAACTAATTCTTTGTATGTATCTATTATATTTATTAAACTTCTTTTATAATTTTTTTTTCTAATATCTGGTAATCTTGGTGCATTATCTGTATATGTTTCAATAAATGATTTAATAGTAGATAAAGTTCTAAATTTATTTCTATTATATAAATCGCATATATCTACAATTGACCATGCTATTATTAAATTATAATTCATCAAATCATTTGGATATTGTTTAAAAATCCAAAATGGAAATGTAATACCTGTTGTTTCAAATATAATATTCTTTCTTTGTTTCAATGTAAGTAAAATATCATTTGAAATTAATTGACTACATGGTTTATATTTTTTTTCAGAAGGTGTTTTATTTTTAAAATTTAATTTTTTTCCAGTTACACAATCTACATTTTTTCTAGATTCCCAATATACTTTATTAAAAAATTTAATTGTTTTTATAGTTGGATATAAAAATTCATTATATATATTATTTTTATCATTTTTAAATTGTTTTTTAAAATAATTTTCTATTTCGTTTTTGAAATATGGATTTTTTTCAATTAAATTATCTATAGAAATAAACTTTGTTTTAGTTTTATTATTTAATTCTTCAATATTTAGATATTGTGAAATTTTATTTACTAATGTAGATTTTCCGGATGCAGTTGGACCAGCAACAATTATAAAATATGGATTATTAATATTATTTAATGACATAAATAGTGTGACTTCTTCTATTAATTAAATATAAATTAAATATAATTATAAAAAAAAATGATTATATTATCATATTTTATTAATACAATAATAATAATGACTAGTACCAAGGATGTAGTTGAAAAATTTAATGAAGCAGTTGATATTAACAAAGAATATACTAAAAATGAATTATGTCTAATTTTGAGTACAGTTTATAAAGAAGTTTATAGTAAAAAAAATGTAAAAAAAGAAAAAAGACCTCCTACAAAGTATAATAATTTCGTATCCGAAAATATGAAAAAAATGAAAGAAGAATTTCCAAAGTTAACAAGACAAGATTTAATGAAAAAAATAGGAGAACTTTGGAGAAAGCAAAAAGAAGATAATGAAAGTAAAATAGAAGAAACTAAAGAAGAAGAAAGTAAAGAAGAAGAAATTCAAGAAGAAAAAAAATCTAAAAAAAAAGTAATTAAAAAAAATAAATAATAGAAGTAATTTTATAAATAAAAAAATATAAGCATAAAAGTCATAGATAAGATTATCTAGAAATTTTGTCAATTGTGAAAACAATATCATCATATCTATCCTTGTTCTTTCTTAAATCATATGTTTTAATATATTGCTTAAGATGTTGTGGTGTTTTATTTTTTAAGTTTTCTAACCAGTTTATATCTTGAACATCTTCTATAATTAGTATTCCATTATCACTTAATAATGGAGAATATAATTCTATAAATTTTTCCTGACTTGCCAATGTATGTGGTTCATTATCTAATAAAAAATCAAACTTAATTTTACTTAATTTATTTGAAATAAAATAATTATCATATGTATCTGTATTACAATATAAAGTAATTGATTTGTCATTAATTACATTATCCTATACTCTATTTAATGATAATATATCAATTCCGTATATAGTTGCATTAGTAAAATAGTTTCTCCATAATAATAAACTACCACCATTTTTATATCCAAAATCACCAATTCCAACTTCTAATATATTATTAGCAGTATTTTTTATTGGTCCTAATAAAATTTCATACAATGGTAAATAACTATGTGTAGTATTTTTATCTGTGTAACTATTATTACATTCAATTGTATAATTTCAGATTTTTAAAAAATAAAAAAATTTTTTATAGATCAAAGAAATAAAATTAGATAGAATTTATATTAATGGTAAGAAAATTAAAAAAATGAATATCCTTATAATATTATTTTTAATTATGAATTTTATTAATGATTCTAGCGATTTAAGTGATTTAAGTAGTTTAAGTGATTCAAGTGAAGAAAATATAATTTATACTCCAGAAGTTTTAAATGGTATTTTATTATCAGAAAATAAATTAATTTGTAATAAATTTGATAAATTAACATTGATAGGAGATATAAAAGAATGTAAAATTTGGAAAAAAAGTGGTATGAGTTTTAAAATAACAAATAATAATATATCATTTGATTGTAAATTATGGACAAGTAAAAGTAAAATTTCTACTGATGAAATAATTAAAAATGAAAATAAATTATGCAAAATTGAAGGTTATTTAAATTGTGATTATTATTATGGACATAAATATATATTAAATGTAAGTAATTTGATATTAGAAAATGAAAATTCAAGATTAAAATTATTGAAAGATGAAATTATTAAGTATAATTTACATATTGATAAAAAAAAAATTGAATGGAATAAAGTAAAAAGAATAGGGATAATATCAAAAAAAGAAACACAAGGTTATAATGATTTTGTAAAACAATTTAATTTAAATATTGAAATTAATTTAATAGAAATATCACTAGAAGGAGAAAATACATCAAATGAAACAATAATAGCAATTGATAATTTACAATCAAATGATATTATTATAATTATAAGAGGTGGTGGTGCAACTAATGAAATATCAAATTCATTTGATAATATTGAATTATTTAAAAAAATTAAAAATTCTTCTAAACCAATTATATCAGCAATTGGACACGAATATGATAAAGGAGATAAATTATTAATTACGGGAATTACAGATAAAAATTATTCAACACCAACAACAGCTGCGTTAGAAATTAAAACCGAATTGATATCATATAGATTAACAAAAATAAATATTATATATCAATCATTTATAAGTAAATTATATAAAACACTTGATGATAAAGAGAACGAATTGTTTAATCACTTTAATATTATATTAAATGATTATTACAAAAAATACTTTGGAGGTCCAATTATAAATTTAGAAGAAAATGATAAATATGTAATAATATGTTATAATAATGAGTATTATAAGATTGATATAGAGAAAAAAGAGAAAACTAATATAAATAAAAGTGAGATTGATAATTATAATAACTTAAAACATTATATTAGTATTAAAAAATGTGATGAAATTAGAAATATTATTTCTAATATAGATAATAGTTTAATAAAAAACCAATTTAAAAAAATAGAGAAAAATAATAATTACAAAATAAGATTCAATAATTTGCTTGAAAAGTACCACGAAAATGTTTTTCTAAATTTAAATATTAATAAAATTAATAAAATAGATAATTTATTTGATGTATGCGAACATTTAAATTATTGTAAGAATAATATTTCGAATAATAATATAATATTTGATTATTTTAATCAGTAATATAGATATCTAAAAAATATTGATTAAAATCACTAAAATTTTTATTAATATAAACATTCTTGTTAATAAAAATTTTAGTATTTTTATTTTTTTTAATAAACCGCATAAATTCTTTTATTGTTTTATTAGAAATTTTAATATTAATTTTTTTAAAAAATAAAAAACATATATTAAAATAATTAAAACAATTTATTTCATTTTCATTATATATTACAGAAATATTTGTAAATATATTGTTATATGAATAATTAAGTTTATTAATTAAATTATTTAAAACAATATTATGGATTATTTCATTTGATTCATATAAATAATCTTTTAATTCAAAAAAAGTTTCAATAATATCATCATTGCATTTTAAATTTATCAATTCTTTTTTAACATTATCTCTTATTTTACCTCGCATACACCATTTTGGCGTACTATCTTTTAAGAATGGAATATTAAATATATATGCAAAATCAATAATATTTTTTTTATAAATATCAATCATAGGTCTCCATAGTATTAATTTATTTACATTTGTACATTTTTTCATACCACTAAGATTGTCATAATGTTTTCTAGATGATATATTTGTAATAATATTTTCAAAACAATCATCTTTATTATGACCAAGTAATATATATACATTTTCACTATATTTCTTACCATATTCATACATATCAAATCTAATTTTTTTAGTAATATCTTCATAAATATTTCTGATTGTATTACTGTTTGAACATTGTTCTCTATTAATTTCAAAAATTGTTCTGTAAATAAGTTTATTATTATTTAGATAACAATAATAATTAACAAAATTCAATTCATCATTTGATATATTTTTATTATTATAATTAATATGAATAGGAATAATTTTAATATTCTTATTTTTATTTTTATTATTAATTATATTGATAATATATAATGCTACATTACTATCAACACCACCCGATATAGATACTATAATTGTTGAATTATTTTTTAATTTAACATAACTATTATAAATTTCATTATAAATATTATTGTATATTAGTATATTATCATTATTAATAATATTAACAGATTTATTTTCAAGAATATTTAAATCAAAATTAATAATATTTGAAATACTAGATTGATATGATTTACTGATATAAATATTATTGGCAAATTTATAAAAATTATTTAAAGTATTTAAAATATATTTTTTAGCTCTTTTTTTTGTATATTCATCACTTAATTCACATTTATAAATATTAATAAATATATTAATAATAAATTGTATTTTATCAGTATCATATATATGTCTATATGGTAAGTAAATAAAACATAATTCATCAATATTTAATACTTTTCCATATAATTTGATTACTAATTCTGAATATAATGTTGCTTTTGCAGAATAATAATTTAATTGTAATTTACCATTATTTAATCTATTATAATGTCTTGGAATTTGGTCTAATAAAATTATAGCACCAATTAATTCTTGTTTTAAATTATTTTCAAGATATATTTTATTAACATATTTATAATATTTTGTTGTTAAATATATATCATTTTTAAATTGTTTATCAAACCAGTATTTTTCATTATTAAACCATTCATAATATAATTCTGATAATATGTATGACATTTACATTATATAAATATGTAAATATTTTTATATGCTATTTAATAGATGAAAAAAAAAATTTTTTTTGATTTAAATATGTTTAAAGATTATTCTTTTAAAACTTTGTTTATAATAATAATATTTATAGTTGTTTTTAATTTTATTTATGTGTATTCAACGAAATTTAAAAAAATAATAACAGTTGATGAAAAACATACTTACGGTTCCAATAATGCAAAAGGAAGTCAAAGTATAAGTGATACTAATAATAATGTATATATATTAAAAAACTCTATATATGTATTACATTGGACAAGTGTAGAAGTATTTAATAAATTAGATGAAGGAAATAAATATGAAATAGAAGGTCATGGTATACGATTTCCATTAGGGGGGTGGTTTCCAAATATAACTAAGGCACGATTAATTTAGCATATATTATTTTTTTAAATTAATATACATATAAAAAAATGTAAATAAATATATAAAATGAATAAAATAATAAATATTATTGTAATATATACTAAATCATTAAGTAATAGAATACAATATATTAACAGTACATTAACCTTTTTAAAAAATTTATGTGAAAAACATAATTTAAAAGTAAATATTATAATTGTTGATAGTCCGAATAATAATGATATATTAAGTGATAGTGAAAAATATAATAAAAGAGTAAATTATGATAAAATAGAAAATTGTGAATATAATAGTAATATAACTCCATTAAATCCAAATCAAATTTCAAATATTGAAAAACAAAGAAATGCACTACTTAAAGTAAAAGATAATGAATATAATTTAATATTGGAGGATGATGTAATTATAAGTAAGGATTATATAAATAATATTGAATTATTAATAAAAAATATTAATATTATAGAAAATTTTGATGTATTGATAACAAGTGATTTTATACATAATGAAAATAAAAATATTGAGTTATTATCTTTTAATGAATATAATAAAATATTAATAAGCAAGTCTTCATATTTTATTAATAAAAAAACTGCAGATAAATTATTTGAAAGTACGGATATATTTAAATACGATTATAAAGTATCATTAACTAAATTTTTGAAAAATAATAAAGATAATATTGAAAGTAAAATATTAAATAAATGTATTTTTTTAGAAGGTAGTAAGGTTGGAATCTTTGGTTCATCCGTAAAAAATAAAAATTTTTTAGCACAAAATTCACAATATATTGAATTAGCAAAAATAATCAATTTTAATATCATTGATGAAAATATTGTTAAAAATGCAAGTGAAATTTATAAATCATTAGAAAATCTAGAAAATCCAGAAATAGATCATATATATGGATTAATATATTATAAGTCAAACGATATAAATAATACAAAAAACTATTTAAATAGAGCTATTATAAATATGAAAAAAAATAATATTTATTGTTCAAAATCAAACGAAATATTAAATAATGCAATAAATATTTATAAATTAGAACAAGAATTTTTCGAAGAATGTAAAAACTTAAAATCTAAATATTCTTAAACTTGTTTTCCAGATGCTATTTTTTGTTCTAAAGTTTGTACTTTTTTATTAATAACCGAATTACTATCTATTAATGTTTTAATATTTTTTTCAAAAGTTTCTAATTTCTTTGTTGTATTATCTGTAGAAGTTTTTAATTCCTTAACAACTCTATTTACTGTTTCAATTGTATTTTTATAATTCATATCTTCAATATTTTTATTTATAATATTTAAATTATTTGATAATGTTTGTAAATTAGAACTAGTATTTTTAGTATTATCATTAGTATGATTTTTAAAAGTTGAAAAATCTTTTTCGAATGATTCTAATTTTTCTGTATTACTTCGTAAAGATGTTTTTAATTCAGTAAAATTATTTTTTAATTCATCATTGCTTTCGGAATTAGTAGGAACTACAATATTATTTAATCTAGTTTCTAAATCTGTTATTTTATTTTTTAAAAAAGCACTCATTACTCTATTTATTTATAAAGATATAAATTTTATATAAAAAATGATTATCTTTTAATATTATTAGATATATTAATAATGATACAACCTATTAGATGTTTCACATGTGGTAGAGTAATTGCTAACCAAGTTGATTATTATAATAATAAAAAAGAAAATAAAATCAAAGAAAATAAAATTGATAATAATGTAGATAATAATCATTTCTATAAAACATATACAAAAGAGATACTTGATTCATTAGGAGTAACCAGATATTGTTGTCGAAGAATGTTTATTACAGATGTTGATTTAATGAATGTAATTTAAATTCTTACTATTTTTTAAGGATGACTGAAAATACTTCAGAGAATATTACACTTGATACTAAACTAAAAGATATTGATATGTATATTGAACAAACAATAGAAAATAAATTTAATATATTAAAAGAATCTATACAGTTAGAAAATAAAACAAATAATAAAATTAGTCAACTAACTATATTTGAATTATATCAAAATACAATACAATATATGATAGATGTCATTAATGATTTTAGTGTTTTTTTGAGTATCAATCATAAAGGATATTCAAATCAAGAATATAGAAAAGTTTTATTAGATATTTTTTTTAGTAATAATAGAATTTTATATACTGGAATAGTTTTTATATTTATCTCTTTTATTATTTATTTTATTGATGATATTTCACTATAAAATTATAATTTAATTTAATAAAGATGAATGATAAATATGGTTATTTATACATATATATATTTATTTTAGCTTTAATATTTTATATAATTGCAAATTATGAAACAAATGTTTTAATATCAATTATAATTATATTTATAATAGGATATTTATTTTATTTAAAAATAAATAATGATTTAGAAAAGAATAAATATGAAGATAAAAGAATTAAAGATAAAATTAATAATAATTTAGTAAATGTTGGTTATTTTAATTCATTAAATGGAAATATTGATAAAATTCCAAAAGAATTTAAATATTTATTAAAAGATGACATTTTAACACAACTCGTTCTTGATATTAATTTTATAAATAAATTTAATAAAACATTATATATTGATATTATTATTAATATTGATAAATTAATGAATATATATATATATATATTAAATAATATATATCACCCAACTCAATACATATCTTCATTTATTGAAACAAAAAAATATATATTAGAGTTATTAAATTCTGTAAAATTAAATGTTCCTATTATATCAAAATATACTATTGGATTTAATTTACATAATAGAATTGATAATAGTATAATATTATTTAAAATAAAAGCAAGAAAGATGATTAAAATACTACATAATTATTCTAAATATGAAAAAAAAATTTATTTGGAAGATAATGAAATAGAACCATCTAATTTATAAAACTACTTCTAAATATTTTAAAAGTATTTGTATCTGGAACTAAAATATTGCTATTTTTTTCAATTGCTGTTGCTGTTGCTGATTTTAATATAGTATTATATAAAAAACTACTGTCATAATCATTAAATTTTTCAATAGTTTTATAAATTAATTCAAATATATATAAAATGATGTTTACAATAAATATACCCAAATACATTAATTAAGTTCTATTAATATATTTTTTTATATTTTGAGGCAAATTTGGTACTAAATTATCAAATATGATAATAATTAATATAATTATTAATGCAATAAATATACTTTTTTTTATTTTTTCAATATCATCGGGTGTTAAATAAATTATTAATGTAATTATAATAACTAAAATTATATTTTTTACCAGTCTTAAAACAAATTCTTCGTAATCTATATTCATTTTCTAAAAGTATATAAGATTATTTTAATTATCAATAATTATATATGGAAGGATTAGTTAGTACCAAAGAACAAGACTATTTAGATGAAGATAAACAAATAAAAAATCAAAATTATTGTTTATTATCATTTATTAGTCCGGAAGATGTAATTAAAAATAAAGAATCATATTATGTGAAAGCATTTTTAGATAAATTTTCTAAAGATATGGATACATTATTTAATGGATTAAAAAATGTAAATCCGGATAATATAGATTTAATTGATAATATTAGAAAGGAACATAATTATTTATTTGATGTTGAAGATCTGGATTCTCAATATAAATTTTCTAAATTAGTAAATGAATCAGATGTAGAAAGACTTTATCATAAGGAAAATAATTTTCAAACAAGTATGAGAGGTATTAAAGTAAGAGGGGTTTTTGATACAGTTGAAGAAGCTAAAATGAGAAGTGAATTTTTAAAAAAACAAGATAAAAATTTTAATATTTTTATTGGACAGGTTGGTTGTTGGTGTCCATGGTCTCCAAATCCAGATGATTTAAGTAATCAAGAATATTCAGAATCACAATTAAATACATTGATGAAAGAATATAAGAAAAACCAAGAATCTAAGGATGAAATTTTTGAACAAAGAAAATTAGATAGTATATTAACTTCTTCCAAATTAGACGAAGTTAAAGAAGATGATGAAAGTATCACAGAACTTGAAAATAAAATGACTGAAATTGATAAGGTTTTTACAGAAAAAGACCCATGGACACAAAAACAAGATTCAAAAGAATAAATTCAAATTATTTTTCTATTATATTAATAATGAAAGCTATTGCAATATTTTTTCTACTTATTGGTATTATATTAGTTATACACGCATATTATAAAAACATGGCGATATGTCCTGAATCGGAAACAATTATAAAATACGTACCAAGAAGTATATATGAAGAACAAATGAATGACGAACAAAAATTAACGGAATTTTATAAAGTAATGTTTGATGGTTCTGAAAGACAAAAAACAGATACAGAAAATCCTGATTAAAAAGAAAAATATAACAAATAATTAAAATATTAAATATTTATTAGATTAATGTTGAATAATATAACTTCTAAACTATATGATATTATAAATGAAGATAAAGAAATTGAAATTAAAAAAAATATAAATGATTTTAAAAATTTGATAGAAGATTATTATAAATATATAGATGATAATAATAATGATATAACTGATAGAAAAATATACTATGAAACTTATTATAATAATCCTCGTATTATTCAAGATGAGTTATATAATGATTATTATATTCAGCGAAAAGAATTATATGATGAACTATTAATAAATTATGATATAATTAATATAAAAAATTTGGCTAAATTTACAAATTTTAATTATGATATTATAGAGGAAATATACACATACAATATAGAAGTAAATAAAAATTTTAAACAATTTGGGACTAAAAAAGAGAATAATGATGATAAGTTAAAAATAAAAAATTATATTAATGAAAATATTAAAAAAAGTGATGTTGATTTTGAAATTGAAGAAGAAGAAGATACAAAATATGATGAGAAAAAAGAATTAAATGATATTCGCAATGAAGAAAAAGAAGATAAATGTACTGATAAAAAAACTAAAGAATGCAAAGAAAAAGGCAAAGTATGTAATCCCGATTCTGGAAGATGTGTTGCAAAATTAAAACAAAATGTTAAGGAAAAATTTGATAAACAAATTAAAGTTGAGGAAGATATAAAAGAAGATATAAAATGTACTGATAAAAAAACTAAAGAATGTAAAGAAAAAGGCAAAGTATGTAATCCCGATTCAGGAAGATGTGTTGCAAAATTAAAACAAAATGTTAAAGAAAACTTTGATAAACAAATTAAAGTTAAAGAAGACATTAAAGAAGATATAAAAGAAGATATAAAAGAAGATGTAAAAGAAGATAAATGTACTGATAAAAAAACTAAAGAATGCAAAGAAAAAGGCAAAGTATGTAATCCCGATTCTGGAAGATGTGTTGCAAAATTAAAAAAATAAAATGATTGCGTTAAATAATTTATATCATTTATATTAACTAATTATATATAAATGGCAAGTAATAATACACAAAATAATATGTCAACTTCATTAAATAATATTAAAATTACTAAAGAACATAATAACAATGATGAATTAAACGATACAAATATAAAAGAATTATTTGTAAATATTAAAAATAAAACTAATCAAGAAAATCCTAATATGATGCAACAAAATCCTAATATGATAAGACAAAATCCTAATATGATAAGACAAAATCCTAATATGATGCAACAAAATCCTAATATGATGCAAAAAAATCCTAATATGATGCAACAAAATCCTAATATGGGACAACAAAATCCTAATATAATGCAACAAAATCCTAATATGGGACAACAAAATCCCAATATGAGACAAAATCCTAATATGATGCAACAAAATCCTAATATGATGCAACAAAATCCTAATATGGGACAACAAAATCCTAATATGATGAGACAAAATCCCAATATGGGACAACAAAATCCCAATATAATGCAACAAAATCCTAATATGGGACAACAAAATCCCAATATGGGACAACAAAATCCCAATATGGGACAACAAAATCCTAATATGGGACAACAAAATCCTAATATGGGACAAGAAAATCCTAATATGATGCAACAAAATCCCAATATAGGACAACAAAATCCCAATATGGGACAACAAAATCCTAATACAAATAGTAATAAAATAGATTTATTAAATAATTTAGATAAAACATTTGAAAAAGAAATGGATAATTTAATAGGTAATTCATCCTTAACAGATATAAATACTTCAAATGATAGTTTTTATAATAATAAATCATATATAAAAATATTAGCAATAATAGTAATAATATATGTTTTAACTAATGTTAAATTAATATATTTATTTGAAAAAATTATACCTGAATCTATATATATAAAAATAATAGATATCGAAAAATATATGTATTCTGTTATTTTTGGTACAGTAGTATATTTTCTTTATAAATCAAAGTATATATAAATTAATTAAATATTATCACTTAAAAATTTCGTATCAATACCGTTTATATTATTTTCATTAGAAATACCTTGGACATCATAATCAAATAAATTATTTAAATTTTTATCATAATTTTCTTTACTAAATATATATCCATTTTGTGCATCATCAAGATGTTCTGCTGATATAAAATCTAGTAAAATTACATCTTCTTGTCCGTCCTTCCTGTTTTCGTAGTTTGCCATAAAATTTTCAAACAATCCATTTTTCATATTAATATTATATTTATCATCGATTTTAGTATCAACAATATCTTTAGATTTTTTTTTAGTATATATTTCATAATATATTAACATTAATACCATTGCGAATATAAAACCAGAAAGATAGTCGTATATACATAATAATGTTATTAAAACGGCAAATACTAATTGTACATTCGCTAACTGCATTTTTTCGTAAAATGGAAAATCATCCATTATTAATATTAATATAAAAATAATTAAACCAAAACCTCTAAGTAAATTGTGTACCATTTATATTATTTCTCTCTATAAAAACTATATAAAAAAAATGAATTTATTATATAAAAATATATTATATATAGATTAGTGTATAATGAATAATATTTTATCCGTATACGGATATGGTATTGAAAAAAATAATAATGAAAATATAATAAATGAATTAAAAGAAGAATTAACAGTAATACCAAAAAATTTCAATACACCAGATAAAATAAAATTTGCAATTTATAGTGAAAATAATAAAAGAGTATATATTCCTAGATATTATGGTTTACAGAAATTTGGTATTCCTTCAATTAATAAATTAAATAAAGGTGAAGACTGTCCTAGTTTAATTTTTAGTGGTGAATTAAGAGAACAACAAAAAGAACCAGTTAATAATTTTATTGAAGCGGCAAAGAATCCATTGAAAATGGGTGGTATTATATCAGTACCTTGTGGATTTGGTAAAACTATTATGGCAGTATATATTGCTTGTTATTTTAAAAAAAAAACCATGTTTGTATCTCATAAAGATTTTTTAAACCAACAATTTTTAGAATCAGTAAAACAATTTGTGCCAAATGCTAAAATTGGTAAAATTAAACAAGCTAAAGTTGATGTAGAAAATAAAGATTTTGTAATTGCATCACTTCAATCTCTAGCAATGCGCGAATATGATATTAATATATTTAAGAACTTTGGACTTGTAATTATAGACGAGGTACATCATACAGGGGCTGAAGTATTTAGCAAAGCATTTAAATATATGAATGCTCCAATGATTTTAGGATTAAGTGCAACATTAAATAGAAAAGATGGATTAAGAAAAGTATTTGAAAATTATATTGGAAAATCTGTTTATAAACATATTGATAATGAAAAAATAGAGGTAAATGTTGAATTGCATAAATATTTTGATACAAATATTGATTATTGTAATAATTTATTATTATGGAATGGTAAACCAAATTCTGCGGCAATGATTAATAATATATGTAATTATGAAAAAAGAAGTTTATTTATATATAATTTAGTTTTAAATATTTTAAAAAATGAAAATAATAGAAAAATATTAATATTAAGTGAAAGAAGGAATCAATTAAAATATTTTGAAAAATTATTTGATAATACAGATTATTTAATTGGATATTATATTGGTGGATTATCACAAGATGTTTTAAATATTTCTTCTAAAAAACAAATAATTTTAGCGACATATCAAATGGCAGCAGAAGGTATGAATATTCCAACATTGAATACTGTTATATTTGCAAGTCCAATATCCGATATTCAACAAGCAATAGGAAGAATACTAAGAGAAAAACCAAGTGAAAGAACATATATTCCATTATGTATAGATATATGGGATCAATTTTCATTATTCATTGTTAAGGGTTTTACTCGTATTAAATATTATAAGAAAAATAATTATACATTAAAATATTTTAGTGATAATCAAGAAATTATATATCAAGATAAAAATGAAGAAACTAATAAAAAACTTGAATTTATTGAAGATTGTTAAGTATTTATTTCTTTATTTAAATTAGGATTAGATGGATTATAATAATATTATAATATTTCTTATATTTTGTTTAACATTATCATTAATTTATACTAGTTATATAAAATTTGAACAAAAATATAGTATTCAAGATAAAACTAAACCTAAAAAAGAAATAGAAGATTTTTTTATTGATGATTTAAGTATTGAAAAATTTAATGAAAATAGTGAAGCATTTAATGATAAAGAAGGTTTTGTTAATGAATTAATAATGTGCCAAAAAAAAATAAATAATGAATTTGAATATTTAGATATACCAATTGAAACAAAAGAAAATATTATTAAACCAGGAGAGGAATTAATAAAAAAACACGATTCAAATCTTTCTAAATTAAATAATATTTATAATAATTATGATAAAAAAAAATCAAATTATACATATGAAAAAACGAAAAAATTAAGTACAGATTTACCAATTGCTAATTTACATACTAATATATTATTAAAATGTGAAAATGATGATATTAAATTATCTAATTTAAATTTATAAAATATGCTCTTTTATCGATATTATATATATTGTAATAGTCGTCTTTTATTTTAGTTTTGTATATATATTCTAATTCTTGAATACTAAATAAATTAATATCTATTGATACATTTTTATTTTTTTCAACACTGTCTTTAAAATTATTTATAAAAAGTTTTATTATATCTTCAAATTTATTATCATTAATATTTGATTTTGGTTCTATCAATTTAATAAATTCATCATACTTCTTTTTTATAGTAGTATTAGATAATATTTTTATAAATTTATCAATATCTATATATACACACATCAAATTTTTATTATAATTTTTTATAGCACAGTCATATATTTCACTCTTATTTATAATTTTTCCTTTCGGAAATAAACCATCAAATTTATACCATTTATTATCATCACTCAAACTAGTTCTAATATAAGAAACCCAATGTACAGTATCTAAATCGTTTTCACCATATGCATGAATGTCATATTTATGACACACGTTGCCAGCAACAAATCCTAATAATTTTCTAACACCTTTTATAACAGTGTCTTCAGTATATAATATTTTATCAATATCAGTTTTATTTGATAAATGCCTTGTTTCAACTGTTAAATATACATTATTATTAAAAAATGTATGTGATTTTGTAATAATATCATATAATAAATTAAGTGTTAATTGAGAGTCATATATGTTTCCCCAAACTAAATCATCGAAAAGTTTATATAATTGAGTTTTATTAAATAAGTTTTTATGCAAATTTTCATTATACAATAATGTATTTTTTTCATTATTTTCACTTTTTATATATTTATAATTGTAAACAATATTATTAATATATATATCATTATATATATCTTTAGTATGTCCACTATTTATTCTTTCGTCATTAAGTAATAAATACTGAAACATGATATATGGATGAGAAGATAATAGATATAACGATGAATTAATCCAACAACTATTATTTTTATTATCATTATCGAGTGGTTTTAATATATATTTAGAATAATTATTAATAATCTGTGATTTTATTTTTTCGTCCATTCTAATAATTAACAATTTTTTTATTAATGATATATATATCATATGACAAATAACTTGCAAATGTTAACCATAATATATAAGGTATTAATAAATAACTAGCAATTTTATTGAAATAATAAAATTGAATAAATGTTATAATGGCAAATACTAATGTTAATAATACGATGATTAATGCTAATATTAAATTATCTAATTTTAGAAATATAGGTGTATATGAATAATTAATTATTAAACCAATTATCGGTATAATATAGTTATAATAACTATTTGTATTTATTCCATAATAATATGAAATACCAATCAATAAATATAATATTGGCCATATAATGCCAAAAATATAACTTGGAGGCATTACTTTAGATTTATTCAATTTATTATATTCTTTGTCTTTTTTAAAATTTGAAAAATTACCAATAACAGTTCCAAGTATTAAAGGAATAAATATAAGTATATATTTTAAATATTGCATTTATATTTTCTATTATCTAATTAGATAATAAAAAAAATATGAATGTATTAGGTGTAATATTTGTAATAATATTTGTTATTGTTTTAGTTATATTGCATATTGCTGCATTAATTACATCATTTTATTGTTTTAAACACGGAGTTAATATATCAAGTATTACTGGATTTTTAATAATGATTTTCATGGGACCATTTTTCTGGTTTTACTATGCTTTTGCAAAAAATTATTGTAAAGAATTATATAATGTCAATCCAATGGTTCAAAATAATGTTAATCAAGTGTCATAAATTAATTTTCAATGATAAAAAAATGATAATTTTTTTTTTATAATTTTATTAATAATGAAAAGAAAATATCAACAACTTGATAATGATGAAATAGAGGTTGATGAAGTTGACAAAGTTGATTTTAATCAAATTAATGAATATATTATAAAATGGTTTAAAGAACAAAATATTAAAATTATTGATAATTAGTATTTACATATAAATAAATCATTGTTATCATTTAAACAAGTAATTCTAATAATTATAAGTATTGTTATTGTATTAATTATTATAAAATATAATAAAATTATTAATATTTTAATTAACAAATCTAAAAATTTTGAAATAAATGTCATCAAAATTAAATAATTATATATATAATTCATTTTTTTAATGTATTTGTATTATTGGTGTCCATTTTTTGAATTCATCATTGTGTTTACATTTAAATTTTAATAATGTTGATGCATTTGTATTTTTAAATGCAATTCTTAATAATTTACTTGTTGTTAATGTTGATACATTAGCAATACCTATACTTTTTTCATTTTGAATGTTTTCTTTTAAAAATAAATTATATACATCTGCTTCACTTGTTTTATTAATCCATAAAATTTTTTCATTTTCACATACTTCTATTTTTTCATTTTCAATTATTGTTCTACCTATTTTATCTTCTTTTAATTCACTAAATTCGTTCTTTAATACTTTAAAATTAGTTTCATCTTTTACTTCTCTTACAACTGATTTTATACTTTCTTCATTAAAATTAAATAATATTGGTTTTAAATTTGTTTTATAATTCCATAAATAAATACCTCTACTCGTATAGTTTAATTTTTTGGAAAGTTCTAATAAATTATTGATACTATCTTTGTGAAAATTATAATATACTTTTACTTTATAACTACATACATCAATTACATCATCTTTTATATATTCATTTTCTAATAGATTATATATTATTTTTAATCTATATGATAACTCTTTATTTTTTAAATGTTCACCTTTATAACTAATAATATCATTAAATACCATTAACCATTTTTTATCAAATGTTTTAATCATTTCACCATCTAATAATGTATTTTCAAATAATGATATATCAAATAATCCTTTAACTAAAATAATCCTGGGTTTTTGATAATTTGGATGTATTTTTTTATCAATAAAATATATTATTGGAATATCATTATATTTTGTAAAAAATATATAATATGGATTTCCATTACTTCTTAAACAACAAGAATATTTATTATTTTTAATATATTCTGCACTATTTTCATTTAATAAATAATAATGTTTTTGAATAATTTTTAATCCATATAATTGATATAATTTATTTAAAATAATATCCTTAAAATCATTAGATTTAATATTAAAAGCAATTCTATCAGCGAATGAAATTATACCAGTATGCATAATTAATTTATAATATTTATAATATATTAATCAATTTTTATATATTTATTAATAATAATGACGACAAAATTAGAAAAAACTATAGTTGGTACTCTAATCGGACTTTTTACATATATATATATATATATATATATTTTGGTTTTAAAATAATATCTAAGTCAAATATAAATTATCATATAAATTTTATAATACATTGGCATTATTGGTTAATTTGTGTAATAACATTTTGTTTTTTATTAATAATAACTAAAATAGAAAAATTTAAAAATATAAAAATTATTTATCTGGATATTTAATTACAATGATAATTCATAGATTATTATATAAAGATAGATTTGATTTTAAAATTTATAAATAATTTTTATTTTATATAAACTCTAAATAAAAATGACTATATAGTAAAACAACAACTTATTTAATTAATGGTAGAAAAAAAGTATTTATACTTTATCTAAAACCTAACAAACATCAATAAGTATTTCGCCTTCTTTTCCAAAAACCAACTAATATTTTAAATAAGTGCGTTTTTTTTCTTTTACTTATATAGGATACTATAATGGGAGAATATAAAGTAGTGGGTAAAAAATCGATATTAGGTAAAAAAAAATTAGTCTATTCCAAATCGGGTTCTAGAAAACTATATGTAAAATCTAAAGGTAGAATGATGAATATTGTAAAATACAAAAAAATGAAATTAAAAGCAGTTTCTAAATCTGTAAAAAAAGTAGTTAAAAAATCTAAAAAATCTAAAAAATCTAAAAAATCTAAAAAATCTAAAAAATCTAAAAAATAACAAACAAGCAACATATAGAGAGTGATAAAGGGGTGAATACGAGAATTGAAAATAGTAATTTCATAAAAACTCGTCATGTGAAGAGTCTTCAGTCGTCCTCCACAAAAGGGGTATAGCGCAAATAAAAATTTATTATTTTTTTAATTTATCAACTAATATAGGATTAATATAACTTTTCAAACATATATGATAACTATTATGTAATTTTTCTGCAACTTTTTCAATTGCTTTTTTAATAGGATTTTTAGATGTTTTAATTTCAGGTAATTTCATATATTCTATTAATAAATTATTAGCATTCCATGTTCGCAAATCTTTAGAAGTTATTTTTTCATTATATTTTTTTAAAAAAGTATTAACATTATTACTAGTTATATCGAATACCTTATTATCATCATTGTTAGATTGTTTTTTTTTTTTAAGATATTTAATTATATTACAATTTAAACATTTTGATATATTTCTAACACCTTTCTTACCAATAAAATCGATAGTTAATTCATTTTTATAAAAATTTAAATGTTTGTAAAGTAATGTTGTTATCCCAAAAGAGTTATTTTCTGTTTTATATTTTTCATTACCAATTCTAAATCCACAATTTATAATCATATAAATTACTATAGATATATCGTATTCATCGTTATATTTATTTGAATCTATTATTTTATTAATATCTTCGATAATATTTTTAAATATTTTATTTAATTTTAAAATTTTTCTATATTTTTTTTGATGTTGTATTTTAATATATTCAGGATTATAAATAACTTGTTTTCTATTTTTATCATCAAAACCATATGCTAATATTTTATTATTTTTACCTTCAGGGTATATATATACATTTCTATATGCTGGTGGTATCTTAATATTCATTACTTTATAATAATATATTTAAAAATTAAGTATTTATTTAAAATAAATAATGATTGATATAAAATATTATAATATAATATGTAAATATTATAATATAGTAATTAATAATAAATCTCAAAATATAAGTGCAAGATTGGTTTATAATTTATTTAATAAACATAAAATATTAGATCAAAGACATAGAGATAATATTAATAATTATATGTATAGATATCATCTATATTTTTTAACAAATATAAAATTAATATAAACTATAGTTAATTAAATATTTAAAATTAATTATAAAATAAAATAATTATAAAGTATATTAAATAATGTCATTAAAAAATTTAAATAACGGATTATTAATATTAATATTTTTTTTAATTAAATTTAATTTTTTAATTAATTTTAAATATTTAATTAAACAATATTTTTTTAAACATTTAAAATAACTTTTAATAATATATTTGAATTTATTTGATTTAATAAATTTTGTAATATGGGTTTTATTTATATTTGATTTAAATTTATTATTTCTTTTAATACAATTTTTACATTGACTATTTGCAATATAAAACATATAATATAATTAATTAATAAAAAGAAAATAATTATCTTAGATATAATATTGTAGAATTTGTTAAATTATATGCAAATCTTTCTCTAAAATAATTTTGTTCATGAAAATAAGTCATATACAATATAATATAAAAAATAGCAGTCATTTAATATTAATATTATTTATTTCTTTAATTAATTTTAAAATATCTAATAAATTTTAACTATTGCTATAACAATATAGAGAATTGTCACTATCTTCGAATGTAAATTTGTTTTAATTTCCTTGTAATAGAATAATTTTTTCTCTCAAAACTTCAATTTCTTGTTTTTGTTTTGCATATATTTCCCGATGTTGTTCTCTTTCTTCAGCTAATCTTTCTTTTAACATTATAACTTGTGTATTTAAAGTATAAATAACATTATCAGCTTTATTAACCTTCATATTAGTTAAGTTTAATTTAGTTGAATTCATTTTATATATTCTAAAATATATAAAGAAATTAATCAATTTTTAATTAAAAGAAAAAATTAATTCATTCTTATTACAAATAATGGTTTTATATTTTTTTTAATAGGAAAGATATATTCAATTGTTTTGTTAATTTCAGTAAATTTAAGTGTACCTTTAAATTCTTTTAATTCATTTTCATTTTGTTTAATATAATTATTTGTAATTGTTTTAAATTCTTTAATAAATTCACATAAATTATCATTATATAAATTAATAGTTTTACCACTTTTTAATTTATAATTTTTTAATTTTCTAGTTATATTTAAAACAATTTCTAATCTTTCTTGAATTGAATAATAATTATTCATTATAAAAATATATTATACTTATATTTATATACTTAGTCTTCATTATCATCATCTGATTTAATATGAATCCCTTTCCATCCTTTATTATCAATAGGATAAGGACCAATACTTTTTTCAAAATAAGCTCTTAATTGATTTCTATCTGGTTGTTTTTTATTTTTAGGAACATTTGAATAACACCACAATCGGAAATCATTATAAATAGTCATTAAACCTGTTCTACTATTAGTATCTTTACTATCAATAATAAGTCTTTCATTTTTATATTGACCAATAATATCATTATTATTTTTATAACTTTCAGTAGCAATTCTAACTTCCATTGGTTCATGAATACAATTTGGATTAATATGTTTGTGTCTTTCAATTAACATACTCATAAATGTTTCTGCCCATCTATCAAATTTATCTGATAATTCTAAATCCATAGGAAATTCATTTGATTTAGTTGGATTTTCACAAAATTTTGACAAAAATTCAATAACTCTAATTCTTCTCCAAGTACCACCATCATCACTTGGTACTTCAGGGAGTTCATTACAAGTTAATATCATTTTAAATTGTGGTTTAAATTCAAAAGGTTCTTTGTATAATCCTCTGCATAAAATTCTATCATTACCCGATAATTCTTTCATAAATCCAATATTAATTTTATCTTGTTCACTAGGTTCTTGCATAACTGCAAATCTTCTTCCTTTAGTTCTTTCAAGTTCACTTTGAGCACTATTAGATGCTGCTCTTTTTTGTGTTAATAAAGCAATCGGTAAAATGCAATAATAATCACCAATTGTTTTTTGAATAAGATCTAATAATCTACTTTTACCATTACTACCATTTCCGGTAAATACATAAAATCTTTCTTGTGATATACTACCGTCAATAATACAAGCAATAATATCAAGAACATAATTTTTTACGTTATCATTAACGAAAATTTTTGAAAAGAATTCATTAATTTCAGAAATTTCTGGCGCATCAGGATTAAATGGAATATAATTTATTTTACTAGAATGAGAAATATAATCATCGGGCATACCATCTCTAAAAATATGCATTTTTAAATCATAAACTCCATTAGCGAAACCAATTAAATGTGCACGACTATCAAGTAATTCTTCAAATTTTTCATCAATAAATAAACTTTTACATTCTTTCATAACACAATCTTTAAAACCAGAATTTTTTAATTGACTAGCAATTTTTAAAGACTTTTTTGCTTTTTCCTTATTTGCTTCTGCTAATAGTTCATCATTTGAAGGCGATTGAAAATTATTCCAATATTGTGTTCTTTCCATAAATTTTTTACATATATCTTCACTTAATATAATACGAAGTAATAAACCTTCACTTGTTGATTTCCATCTATGTTTATCCCTATCATAATAATACCAAACTACTTTGCTAATTGCTCGAATATCATCTTTTTTTAATGTTTGAACAACTTTTGCAACATCATAATGAGCACCATCGCTTCTAATACATTTATCTATCCAAGGAAATAATGCTTCATTAATTATTTCTTCATATTTATTTTTATTATCTTGTTTCGCCCACCATCTTAATGTTCCCAATCCCATATTATCTTTCCGCATTTTATTCCATAATGTTTGACATTCCCCTTCAATATAAGCAGTTCCAATTTTAGAAAACTCAATCCAAGTATCTAATAATCTATAATCAATATTTCTTAAAACCCAACCAAGATTAATCCAATCTTCGTAATTTTCTGATCTATTATAAGATAAGCATTCTAATACTAATTTACGGGATAGTATTAGTTCATCATCTGTACTATAATTTTTATTAATATTAAGTGATTTAGCAAATATATTATTTTGTAATTTACTTTTTTGTTTTGAATCAATTGATGGCAATACATGTTTAGTGTATTCTTCAATTTCTTTTACAATATTATCTTTAATTTTACAAACATTTACATCAATCAAATTATTTTTCATTGAAAATAATTTGATAAATTCTAAATGATTTTGTGCAGATATTTTTTTTTTAAGATAAATACCATTTTTATAAATTTTTGTTACAGTATATGCTTCACAATCTGGTTTTCTACTGCCATACATTTGCCAAGAATTAATATCAATAATTGCTTTATCAATAATATCTTCATAACTATTTGTAATAGGTAGATTTGCAAACATTTCCTGAGCAATATCTAATACTTTTTTTCTAATAAAATGTTGTTCATTGTTTGTTAATATAATATGTGGATAAATAATATGAATACCATCTTTGATTTTATTACTTTTAGTATTTTGTAAAGTAGGATTTGATTTTTCCATTAAATAACCTAAATTATATTCTTCATTAATATCTAAATATTCGCATAATATTTTGTTATAATAATGCATTATCCTATCAATATTTTCATTTGTATATATTCGTTTAATTTGTGTATTATCTTCCGTACTTATGGGCGGGAATCGAAAATCTAAATCTATTCTTAAAGGACTTGGATTTAATGGTTTTTCAGTAAAATGTAAATGAATACCATTTGTAATTGCTATTCCATAAATTCTTAAAAATTCATCATATTCATTATCTGGAATAAATAATGATTTTCTTGGGTGCATACTTGTATTCGTGTATATTTTCCCTTTTTGAACATTATATTTAGTATATATAGAATTTAGATCTTCTTGAATACCCATTCTAAATAATGATTTGTATTTGTCTTAATATATATAATCAATTTTTATTTTATATATTTTACCTGTATTACATAATATATATATATAAATATTATCATTGTGTTATTGAATATATATATATATAGTTATTTTTATTACTATAATATATAAATTAAATAAAAATATAATATATTAGTATAGAAGTAAATAAATTAATGACTGATTTGAATCTAGCATATGGTTTACAAGAAGATTCAATGTTAGATAACAATTATAATTCTGATATTAATATAAATACTGAAAAAGAAATGGAAAAAAATAATGATATAAATATAGAGAAAAAAATAAAAAAAATAAAAATGGATATGGAAGATAGACCTATTTTAAATAGACAAAATGATGCTAATATTCCAATTAATTTAAATGATACTATTCCAGAAAATATGTATAAAAAATATCAAACAAATCAACTACAATCACAAATAAATAACCAAATGCAATTAAATCAAAATGTACAAAATAATAAACCAAATAATACTCAAGAAGTTGAATATGAAAATACATTTTGGAATAGATTTATTGGTAAAAAATATGAAGTTTTCAAGTTATTCTTATTTTCACTTGTTATTGTTTTAGCAATTGGTACAGATAAAGTATTCGCACATTATTTAAATAAATATATTAATGAAAATATTTTAACTAATATACAAGAACTAATAATACGAATTGCTTATCCTATATTAATTATTCTATTATTGTGGATTTTTAAAGCTATATAATAATAGATGAAAATTGAACAACAATATTGTAGTCCATCGGCAAAAGATAATGGACCTACATGTTTATCAAAAGAATCTTTAAAAACATTAATAGATAATTATAATAAATCAAAAAATAATAAAAAACATCATATTACTTATTTTGATAATAATACACAACTTGATTTATTTAAAAAACTTGATTATAAAATGAAAAAATTAACAAAAGGTACTGGAAAATATTGGTTATGGCCGGATATCATAAATAAAATGTATCCAATTGATAGATATGATTTAAAATTAATAAAAAAAAATAATTTTATTCCACAAATGCCAAAATCATGGCATAAAAACAGTAAAGAATGGTTATCTAATTATGATATAGATAATGTTATGATTCAATATAATAATACTAAAAAATATAATTACAAATATATTGGAACATTTTCTATTGATTTTGCTCTAAAAGATAATTTAGGTAATTGTTTACATTCTGATTTTTGTAATATTGATATTAAAAATTCATATATAAAAAAAAATATTAAATATATTGGTTTTATTACAAATTTAGATAAACATAATGAACCAGGATCACATTGGACATCTACATTTATAATTTTAGATTCTAATTCAAAATCATTTGGTGCATATTATTATGATAGTAGTTCTAGAAAAACTCCAAAAATGATAAATGATTTTTTATTAAGTATTAAAAGTCAATGTAATATAATATATCCAAATAAAGTTTTTAAGATTAAACACAATAATAAACAACATCAATTTCAGGATACAGAATGTGGTATGTTTTCTATTATATATCAATTACGCTGGTTAAATTTACTATTACATGATAAAGATGTTCAATTAAATAAAGTAATAAATAATAAAAATTTAAATGATAAAAATGCTAATAATATGCGACTTCAACTTTTTATAAAATAATAATACATTATTATTAAATTTAGAATATTTACTAAAAGAAAAAAAAGAATAAATACTTAACAATTTTAGATTGCTTTAAAAAAAAAAATAATTACAATTAGATAAGGGGGATATATTATAATTACACACTATGATTAAATTATTAGGTAGTGGGGGTTATGGTTGTGTAATAAATAAATCTATTAAAAATAAATCTTATAGTTGTAATTATGTAGGAGATATAACTAAAAAAGAATTTAAAAATGATGAAAAAAAAAATAAACATATATCAAAAATATTTGCAAATACTCAAGCTTATTGTGAAGAATTAGTTATAATAACTAAAATATTATATAAATATCATAAAATATTCAATAGTATTCAATTATTCAATGAATTATCTTTGCCTCCTAAAAAATGTTCATCATTTTTACTTATTAGCAATATAGATAATTATCAAAACAATGAAAAAAGACAACTAATTTCAAATAAATTAAGTAATTTTTTTAAAGAAAAAAATTTTCAATCATATGATGACAGAAAAAATACTATTACAGAATGTTTAATTGATAAATTTGATAATGATTCAAAACACCTGAAACTTCATGAAATTATATATGATTATGGCGGTACTGAAGTAGGTGATATTGAAATAAATGATTATGATTTTATAAAAGCATTAATTAAAATGTGTAAATCTTTACAAACATTACATCAACTTGGATTTGTACATAGAGATATAAAAGCAGGTAATATATTATATAATAATGATAATAACAAACTGTCATTAATTGATTTTGGTGTATGTGTTCCATTTAATGAAGTATATAGTACTAAAGAAAAATGGTGGATAGAAAGTGAATATTTTATTTCTCCGCCAGAATATAATCTAATAGATAAAAAACATAGGTATAAAAATCTAGATATAATTTATAATAGTTTTTATAAACAACATGATTTTTATATTAAAAAAAAAAAAGAATATGATATATTTTTAAATAAATATAGTAATATTAATTATATTGAAGATATACCTGAAGAAATAATTAAAATTGCTTATAAAGGTGATATTTATTCTTTGGGTATAACCTTATTATTTTTATATAATGACAATAATATAAAAATAACACATCAAAATAAAGAATTAATTATGCAAAAAATTTCAGATTTAATTAATAATATGATAATTACTGATCCATTTGATAGATATGATTTAACTAATGTTGTAAATGATTTATTAGAAATAGAACAATTATACATATCTGAAATAGACTCAAATAAATATAATGATATATCATGTAATGAAGATATTGAAAATATTACAAATACATTATCACTTTTAAAAATTAAAAGTGGTGGAAAAATTAAAACTAAAAAAACTAAAAAAAGTAAAAAAAACTTATATAAAAAACCTATAAAACATATACTATATAAAAAATTTATTTAATTTTTTGATAATATCCATTTTTGAAATACTATTTGCACCTAAAGTATATTTTTTTTCTTTGAAGTTAAATTTTATAATTTTTTTATAATTTTTAAATAATTTTACAAAATAATGTGTATTATTATTTTTATTATCTAAATTATCATAATATATATATCCTGATTTGCTTCCAACTCTTCTTATAGCGAATGTTGGTTTTTCAGATTTTTTAACAAATTTATAATTATTATTTGTTTTTATTTTTTTTATAATTTTTCTATCCTTATTTTTTTTTATCCATATTTGAAAAATACAATTAATTGGTAAATTAAATGCATTATCTGGTAAATCATATGACTTTACTAAATGAAAATTTAAAGGTATTGTTTTTTTTACAAAATATTTATCGAAACTTTTAGGAAGTATAAATGAAAATGAATCGCAGAATTTACATGAATATTTAATAAATTTTATTGCAGTCGATGATTTTTTACCAAATGGAGGATTTCCAATTATATGTATTTTATTATATTTATTAATTAATTTTTTATAATTTAATTTTAAATAATTTTGTTTTATAATATCTTTATGTTCGGGTTTTATATCATAATAAATTTTATTATGATATCTATTTAAAAATTTAATAAATGCACCATCTCCAGCACTTGGTTCAATAACTAAATCACTATTTTTAACTTTAATACATTTTTGAAATAATTTAACACATATTTTAACTATATTTTTATTTGTATAATATTTATCGTATTTATTCATTACATATAATAAATAAAATAAATAATTTAGATTTTTTTACAATTTTCAAGTAAATTAAAAAAATCAATACAACTATTTTTTTCATTATTTTCTAAACATTTTAAATATAATTCAGATTCTTTTAAACATTTATTATTATTTTCTATTTCAATTTTTTTATTTCCTAATACCGAATCAATACTTCTAGAAGCAAGTTGTGAACCGGTTCCTAGTGCAAATCCTTGGATAATACTACTTAAAAATCCACTTCTGATATTATTATTATCATAACTTTTCATTGTTGAATTATTATCTAAATGTTTTTTAATAGGAACATAACTTTGATATGTTTTATTCTCTTTTTTTTTGTATACCATATTATAATAAACTATTTTTAATGTATAATTATTAATTAATTTTATATAATAATTATAGATAGTGAATTTATGTTAGAACGTAATTATTTTCTTATACATTTAGTAATTGTTATTTTATCAATAATATTATCATATATCACATATAGATATTTAAACTATGATTTAATTGATATTAGTAAATTTGTTAAAAATGATATTGAAAATTTTACAATTCAACTAGATTTAGATTATTTTGTCGATGAAGAATCATACAGTGTGTTTAAGACTGATGCAAAAATGATTCAAGATAAAATTGATGCTTCTTTAAGTAAGGACACTTTTATCCGTAAAGAATTTGAAAGAGTAAATATTTATAATCGTTAATAATTTATTTTTTATCATATTTATAACAACATTCGTCATCATGTTTATTTTTTCTTTTAAATAAGTTATTTTCACATAAACCTTTTGAATTTGGTCTTCTATTTTTAGGACATGTTGTTTTATTACTTATACTTTTATTTTTGTAGCAACAATATGTATTATGTTTATTTAATTTTTTAAAAGGATATAATGGATTTGAACAAGATTTAGTAATTTTATTTGGTCTTCTAATTTTTGGCATACATGTTAATTCTTTAGTAGATTTTTTCTTTTTTGTAACATTTTTTTTATCATCATCTTCTATTATTGAATTACTTCTTGATTTTGGACTTTTTGTATTTTTATTATTTATTTTTTTGAATAAATGATAATCTATTGCTATTTTTTTTAATTTAGTAAGTAATATATCAACAAATTCATATTTTTCTGGCAAAATTTTATCATATAATTTTTGATCAACTGTTTCTGTTATTAATTTCTTTTTATTTGTACTTGGAATTAATTTATATATATGTATATTTATAACTCTTTTTAAATTAATATGTTTATCTTCGTCAATATCGTAATGAGAACAAAATCTTATTGCTCTTCCTTCAATTTGTTTTTTTCCCGCAATATTCCATACAGGATCTATTAAATGAATATGTTGTATATGTTTAAAACTAATACCTTCTTTAATACTTGGACTTCCAATAAGAAGTTTGATTTTATTTCCATAAATATTATTTTCACTATTTATTATTTTTTTAATGATATCTTTTTTAATATCTGTTTCGTTACCACTCCAAATTGCATAAATTTTATTTTCATTTGATTTCCAACTTATGTCATCTTTATAAACATCAAAAATAGATTTCCATCCTTCTTTTAGTAGATATTGTTCGATAACCTTGATACCTACGTTAACAAAAGAAGTATAAACAACGTGTTTTCCAAATATATTAGAGGAATCAATTATATTAATGAGTTTGTCTAATTTAGGAGCATATAATTTCAAATTATTTATAATTGTATTCATATTATATTTTTTACTTAAACAACTAATACCTATTTGTCTTTGATTTGCTAAAAAAGCTTCTTCTTCGTAATCATTTGCTGTATTTTTAAATTTCATAGAATTTAATGCTTCATATGTCATAGTATCTTGAATATGACTCATATTAATTTGATGTGTAATTAAATTTGATTTAGGATAAGCATTTTTTGATGATCCTGAAAAATAACTTATTTTTCCTCTTAATTTTTCTAAATTATATTTATAATTAATATTAGTTAAATTTTCTTTAATATTATCAAAACTGGGATTTAATAAATAAACTAATTCTGGTAATTCTTTATATGAATCATATATTGGTGTTGCTGTTAAATATATTAATTTTGAATTAATATGACAATATTTTGATAATAATTTTATTAGAGTAGAATTAACAGAAAGAGATTTTAGATTTGTTAATTTACCTGTTGTTTCAATATTTATATAATTATCTATATTATATGTATCACTTATAACATTATGTAATTCATCGATAATTATCATTTTATTTTCAGTAAAGTTTTTAATAAAATTCAAAATATTATTACTATTTTTAGTACACATTAAACGATATTTATCATAAGATATTATTGTATAGTTTTTATTTATTTCAGTTATGAATTTTTTTTTTAATTTAATTTTAATATTGATATCTATCAAATCACTATTATAATTATTATAATCTTCTTTTGTAAAATAATTATAGTTTGTACAAGGTGATATTAATTCATCATAAAAATTATTTTTTAATCTTGCTGGTAAAATAACTATTATTTTATGTTTATTATTTAATTTAAGATAATTTTCTGCAAGAATAATTGAAGTACATGTTTTACCAGAACCAATTTCATGAAATAATAAAAATTGTTTGATATTATCTATATTATCAGTAAAATATTTTTTTAAAAATAATTGTTGTGGTTGTAATTTAAATTCATTATTTTTCTTACATAATTCGTCAATATTTTTATCATTGTAATTTTGTTTATATTCTATATATGTTTTATATGTGTTGAATCTACTCATAAAAAAATAAGAAATATAAAATATACTTAATTATAAGAGAGATAATATAAATGTTAAATAAAAATGTATTATTAGATATTATTTCAATTATTGTAATTGTAATAATAATAATAATAATATTTATTAATTGTATATATACTAATAACAATAATTATATTGAAAAATATTCAGATTTTGACCAAACTATAATTGATGATAAAACACAACAAATAGATAGTATAAATAATGAATTTACAAATAAAGATTTACTAAAAAAATGTCCAAGAGGTTGTGGACATCATCCTACTGCTGTGCCAAATTGTAAAGAATGTAAAGATAAAAAAGATTTTGATAAACTAAATCCACAAGAAAAAATGTGGATAGAAGAATATCACGTTGTAGGTGATCAAAAGGAATTATATGCAAAAAATAAAATGTTAGAATGGAAAAATATAGATGGTAATATTAAATTTAGATATATATTTTTAAAAGATAATAAATTACATCATGTAAATATTCATCCAGATTATTATAATGTATTATATAACAAATATAATCCTGAAACAAATCATACTGTTGAAGATATTGCTGAATGGATGAAAAGAATTACATTAAACGTTGAAAATTATTCACATTTAACTGAAGAAAAACATACTAATGATTGGAGATATATTGATGTAGAACCTAAACAATGGACTAAAGATTGTATATATGATTTTGTACTAAAAAATAAACTTTATAATGAAGCATTTAAAAAAAATAACTTAACTTATAAAGAGAAAATAAAATATAATATTAGTGATAGTGAAACAAGATTAACTGAATATTTATCTAATATTGGTAAACCATTAGATAAATCATTTGATAAAGCACAAATAAGATGGAAAATGTTTGAAGATTCTACTACTAATTTAGTTAATAAAGACTTATATTCATTAAAAATTATTGAAAATATATCAAATGGTAATGGATTTCATATTGATGATCTTATATTATTATTTAATTTAAATAAAACAAAAGCTTTAGAATACATTAATCATCTAATAGAAAAATTAGAATCTGCTGAAGAAAATAGACAAGAATTTATAAGAACATATAAAACTGATAATAAATGTGAAAATGATTGTTTTATTTTTAAATTAAAATCTGATTGTTTTTACAATAATGATAAATCATTATTTACAGAAATTAATATACCTGTAAAAAGTAAAAATAATCAAAATGTATTAATTTATAATTTTTGGCCAATATTTCAAAATAATAATTATACAATTAATAAAAAAACTCTACTTGATAATGATGATAATGATTACTGTTCTAATGAAACATTATGTTATACTTCTAATAATATAAATAAAGAACATTGTTTATTTTTAAATCCATCTCCATTTTCAAGAACTTTAATGAATTATGTTATATCTTCTTAATATGATTTATTCAATATCTGAATCATCATCTATATTATTATATAAATTTTCTCTTATTCTATTATAATCTAATTCATAACTATTCTCGAATTTCTTATCACTATATTTTTTTTCCATTTTTTTATAATCTTCTATATTTATATGTGAATTATTATCATTATTTTCTATATCACTTTCTTCTTCTTTTTCTTCTTGTGAATATTTGTAATCCATAAAATTCATTTTATATTCAGGATTTATTATTGATTTTTCAAAATTCTGTTTTTGTTTTGCACTATAATAATGTATTGCAAATACTATATTGTGATTTACTCCACGAAAATTATATAAATTTCCTTCAGAATTTTCAAATTGTAATGTAATTTTACTTAATTTTCCAATTGGATGAAATTCTCTTAATTTTAATTTAAGATATGATGTACTTTCTTCATTTAAACCCCAATTACTAACTCTTATTTTTGCAAGTCCAATTCTATTTTTAGTATAAGATAATGAACCATATAAATGTTCTTCAATTTCTGGACATTTTAAAATTATATAATCATAACCAATTAAATAAACAATGCCTGGAGAAACTATTGCATGTTTATTATTAATTAATTTTATAGAATGATAAAATTTTTCATAAGTAATTATTTTGTTAATATTTAAATAACTATAATTATTAATAAATTCTAAATTATCGCTAACTTTTGAATAAAATCCTAGTGTTTTATTTAATGTTGATTTATTCATATCAAATATAATATGTCTATTTCCTTCAAATTTAAGAATATTTTGTATATCTGCTGGAATTGTATTTCCAGCACATTGTAATTCTAATTCGAAATTATCAATATCTATTAATACAGTGTTTTTATTAACATCTTCAATTTTTCTATTTAATATTACTGAATTAATGTTTTCGTTAAACTTTGTATTCAATGTTACTATTAATTTATTAAGTGTATAATTTCCTATTGGTATTTCTATTATAAATAATTCAAAAAATATATCTAATATTTTTTGATACTCATTTATAATGTTGACACTTAATATATCTTTCGGATAATAATAATTTATATTTGGTATATAATGATATGATGGTAATATTTTATAATAATTATTATCTACTAAAATTATTGTATCTGATAATAATTCATCATTTTCTATATTTAAATTATTCCAATCTAATTCATTTATAATTATTTGATTATATTTTTCTTCATAATTATCTGTATTTTTTATTAAATTTACTAAATTATTATTAATTAACCATTTTTTTTTTTTGTTTCCATTTATATCAATTGTACCATCTGGTACATATGTTGTATATTCTGTTCTCCATATTATATTATCAATTAAAATATAAGAATTAGAATTAATATTATTCATTAAAAAATTTTTTTCAGTTATAGTAAAATCAGTTATTTCTAAATCTATTATATTTGCAATAGATTTAGCTCTTATAAGTAGTGTTATAGTATCGCTATTTATACGATTTTCACCAGAATCATTAATACTGTTTGTAATTCTCCATTTCAAACCTGTTATTATTTTTATAAAAATGTTAATATCATTATTATAATCAAAATTTAAATCATTTAATTCTTCATTTGTAAAACTTAGTTCTTCATTTGGTTGATTATAAATTTTGTTTTTTATTTCATTTCCTAAATTATCATTTTCATATTCCTGATAATAGTTGGATTCTATATCTATATCTACCCATTTATAACCTACATTTATATTTGTTTTAGGTTTATAATAATTTTTGACATTATCATTAATGATTTCTATATAATTATTTTTATTACTAATATCAATATTTAATGATTCAAATTTTTCAAATGATAATTCCAATCCATTATCAATTATATTATTTATTAAAAAATCATTATTTATATTATTACCATGAATTGGTTTAGTATTTCCTATATATTCCCATTTTAATCCATAATTGTTTTCAATTTGTTCAGTACCTGTATTATACCATTTTAAATAATATTTTTCATCATATTCACTATCTATAATTGGTATTACATTATAACTTCGTAAATCATTAATATTATACTCATTTAATTGATCGTGATTCGAATAATATTTGGTATATATAGAATTTTGAAAAATATTATTTATTTTTAAATCTTCTGATAATTTTACATTATATATACTTGTGTAATAAGAATTATTATCAATTGTATTTATATCAATTACTATTCTATTCCACTGTAATATATCTACGACACTAATATAATTATATTTATTTAAATTTGTAATTCCATAATAATGACTACTATCTATTACTCTACTATTTTTTAAATTATCTGATAATATATAATTAATAATTTCACTATCTTTTTGTATATTTTTTATATTATCAAATTTTTCCCATTCTAAACCTTCTACCATATCAAAATAATTGATAATTGCATTTTTTGTTGTATTTATATAAATATATAATTTATTTGTATCATTATCTATATTGTACATTGTTTTTGGTATACTAACATCTAATATTTCAATTCCAAAAACATTTTTAAATGGTATATCAAAATTAACAACATAGTTATTTGGATCTGGATATTCTTCTTGATTTCTAAATTTACTATCAACTATAAATGTATAATTCTCTTTAATACTATTTTGTTTCATATAGTCAACATCTTCAATTGACATTATAAACTTAATAAAATAATATAAAATATATTTTGTATTATTTAATATAGACACTTTTATATATGTTTGATATACAACATATTTATAATAATCATTATAATAATATAATTATTATTGGTGATATACATGGTGATTTGAAAAGATTAAAAAATATATTACTTCATGAAAACATCATTACAACAAATTTAGAATGGATTAAAAAAAATATTATTGTTATACAGTTAGGTGATCAAATAGATAGTGTTAATAGAAATAAATTAATAAATGAATGGGAAATTATTAAAGACGTTGAAGTTTTAAATTTTACAAATTTATTAAGTAAATTGGCAAAAACAAAAAATAGTTTATTTATTTCAATAATTGGTAATCACGAATTAATGAACTTTTTAGGAGATTTTTCTTATGTTTCTAATAATAGTTCATATTTAGAAAGACAAAATAATTTTCAAAAAAAAGGTATTTATAATAATATGTTAGCTAATAGACCTATTGTTGTTAAAATAAATGATCTTATTTTTTGTCATGCTGGAATTACTAAAAATCATTTAGATATCTGCGATAAATATAATAAAAATATCTTTTATCTCAATAAAATATGGTATAATTTATTAACTAATAATACAGATAAACAAGATATTGAAATCATAAATAAATTAATACTTCATAGTGATGGTATATTATGGACTAGAGAAACACAAGATAAAGAAGATATTAATTATATATTAAATAAATTAAATTGTAATTATATGTTTGTTGGACATAATACTGTTGAAAATATAACATTACATAATAATGTTTGGTATACTGATAATGGTATTTCTAGATCATATGGTAAGGAAAAATATCAATATATAGTAATTGATAGCAAAAATAATATAAATATTAGATCTTTATAAAAAAGTACATGTTTATATTTTTTTTATTTTTTTTAATTTTATTTTTAATTTTATTTTTTTTTATAAACATGTACTTTTTATTTATAATTATTTAAAATTGGTTTAGGTAATGTATTTATTACATTATCTTTATATTTAAATATTAATGGATGAAATATACATCCTAACATTTCCGCCCATAAAATTGGATATTTACTACCATTATTACCGAATGAATCTCTTGGATTATTAGAAGGATTTTTTTTCAAATCTTCTAGTTTTTTATCTAATAATAAAATCATATTATCATACCATTCATTTGTCAATTTTGTATTTTTTTTACAAATATACGAACAATTACCTACTAAATAATTATGATTTAGACTTCTTACTGGACTTCCACCCTGAATTTCTTTATATCCAATTATCCATGCATCACTTTTATATAAAATTTCAAAAGATTTTTTCCAAGAACCTGTAGTTTTTTTTATATCACAATATCCTCCTCCATGAAAATTCATAAAATAAGTCCTTAAATAATCACTTTTATGAACAGCACTTAAATATTTATATGCTGGATGTAATGGATGTTTATCTAATATATAATTATTCAAATTTTTTTTATCAACAAATATTATATTACATTCTGTTATTTCTTTCAATTGTTTAATATTATTCAAACGATTTTCACTAATTATATTATCATCTGTCCAAAAACAAAAAATATTATTCATATTATTTTTTGTGTTTATATTTTTATATAAAAAATGAATATTATTATTTATTAATTATATTAAATATATGTCAGAGTGTTATACAGAAAAATTAGATGAAATATTAGAAAATAAAAAAAAAGAAATTGATATAATTTATAATAAGAAATTTGAAAAAAAAATTTTAGAAAACGATGATGAAAAAAAAGAAGTTTTATCTTATGATGTCAAAAAAATTATTGGTAAACAAAAAACACATGAAAATAAAAGATTATTAAAATCAAAAGCACATCAAAATAAATTAGATATGGAATTAAATAATATTTTAGCAAATACTAATACATTATGATTTTAAAAAAAATGATATTTTATTTTTTAAAATCATTTAAAATGTTAAACTATATAATATGTAATTATCTCTTAAAAAAAAAATTATATAGTAAAAAAATGTTAATTAATTGTAAGACTGACTGTTTTACTAAAAAAATGAAAAATTTAAATACTAAAATTGTTTTTAAAAATAATGATGATTATTATAATGATAATACAAGAAATTTAGATAATTTATTATATAAATATATTAATTATAATATCACATTGGATATAAATGATTATAATTTTTTAAATAATGGACATATAAATAATGAATTTATTACAAATAGAGTTAAATTATTGAAACATAACAAAATAATATTAGATAAATTAATAAAATTTCCATATATCGAACAATGTACTGATAAATGGTATGAAATTAGAAAAACATGTCTTACAGCGAGTGATTTAGGAGAAGCATTATCAAAAAATAATAATTTATTAGCAAAAAAAAAAGCAGGTGTATATATTGATAATACAAATTTTCAGAGTATTGCACCTTTAAAATGGGGAAATATGTTTGAAGATATGGCAATTAGATGCTATAAACAGATTAATAATAATATTCCTATACATATATTTGGTATTATTCAAAATAAAAATATTGAACACTTTGGAGCTTCTCCAGATGGTATTACAGATTTAGGAATAATGGTTGAAATAAAATGTCCATTTTCTAGACAAATTAAAAAAGATGTTATTCCTGAGAAATATTATTATCAAATGCTAGGACAATTAGCAGTTTGTAATTTGACTGAATGTGATTATGTTGAATGTGAATTTAAAATATTTGATGATGATAATCAATATTATGATTTTATTAAAGAAAAAAATTATGATAACAAAAATTTTGGTATAATTGCTGAATATTATGATAATTTTATACAAAAATACTTTTATTTATATAGTAATGAATATTTAAATAAAGAAGATTGTATTATTGATATTGAAAACCAAATTAAAAATACAACTAATTCTAATTTACAATTTATTAAATTAAGTAGATGGGTATTAAATAATATATATATACAAAAAGTAGAATTTAATAAGGAGTTATGGGAAACAATACCTTCTAAAATTAATGAATTTTGGGAAAAAGTAGAAAAATTTAAAGATTTGCCTATTGAATATAAAGATACAAAAAAAAAAATAAAATTTATCGCAGATTCATAAAATTGCCATTCCTTTTAAAATGCTCTACATCTTTTTTATATTTACATAAATTCAAATAATATAATAATAATATAATCATAATTAATATCAATAACATATTAATTTTGCCCATTTTATACTTAATAAAATATAATATTTTAATTAATTTGTACTTGAAGATATAAGGTCCTCTTCTGGTATCCCTAAATTTACTGCCGCTAATAATAATTTATCAAATTGATATTTATAATTTTCTAATGTTTTGTTTTCTTTATCAAATAAGTGATTATCAACACCTTTATCATTGTTATTTATTCTATTATATACTTCTCTTTGTAATGAAGCTCTTTCTAATAATTCTTGTGTTTTTCTTGTAATTGTATCAATTTTAATATTAAGATCTTCTATTTTTTTTTCTGTATTTTTTTCATATACTTGTAAATTTTTATTATTATTTGTCATAGTTCCTATATTATCTGTTAATTCTTTTGATAATTCTGAATATTTATCTGAAAATTTTGTATTTAAATCTTTATAATTCTGATAATCCATTTTTAATTCACTAATTATTTTACTATTATTATTTATTTTTGCATCCATATTATTTCTATTTGTTTTAATTTGTTCTATTTCAAAATTAACTTTATTTATATCTTCAATTCTTTTGTTATTATTATCTTGTGATATTTTATCCATATTATTACTATATTTAAAACTATTATCTATCCATTTAATATAATCATTTAAATATAATAATTTTGAATTATCATTATAATCTTTTATATATAAATCACTGACATTCAATTTATTACTATATACATTATCATTTTTAATATATAAAGGAGAATTATGATTCTTATCACCACCTAAATATATTTCATTGTTTTTAAATTTTGTTATTATTTCATTTTTATCATTTTTAATTTTCATATTGTTTGTTTTTATATTATATTCATTATCATTGTCATATTTCATTTCAACACATTTTTTATCTTTATTACATAATACTAATGTATCAACTGGGTTCTTACTTTCTTCAACAAATTTACCAAATATAGATTCATAATCTGTAATTTTTTTACTTGTATTACCTATATTATCTTTATTTTTATCTATATCTTTTAGTAAATTCGAAAAACGCTTATATGTATCATTCTTATATTTAATCATATCACGAACATCATTTTGTAATTCTTCAATATTTGTTTTTATAGTTGATATGTCTTTTGTTATATCATTATAATTTTGAAAAGTTTCATTTGTACATTTATATTTATATATAATTATAAATAATATAATTAATATTGATGATATTATTAGTATATTTTCTAAATAATACATTAAATTATTCTTTACTAATTAATAATATTATTTTCTTTACCGAATTTGAATAACTTTTAAATTTCCTCCATGTACATGAGAACCGTTACCATCATAACCTTGCACATCATCTTTATCTTCTTCATCTTCTTCATCTGTATCTTCCTGAACTTGTCCCTCTTTCTTTTTCACTCGCTCTTCCGCTCCCTCTCCCTCTCCATCTCCATCTCCCTCTCCAACTCCCTCTCCATCTCCATCTCCGTCTTCCTCTTCTCTATCTTCTCTATCTTCTGTCTCTTCTTCCTCTTCTTCATCTTCTCCCTCTTCTCTATCTTCTTCCTCTTCTTCCTCTTCTTCCTCTTCTTCCTCTTCTTCCTCTTCTTCCTCTTCTTCTTCTTCCTCTTCTTCCTCTTCTTCCTCTTCTTCCTCTTCTCTATCTTCTCTATCTTCTCTATCTTCTTCATCTTCGACCTCTTCTTCTTCGGTATTTGATGGTCCGACTACATCTAGTTCTTGTTTTTCTTTTTCTACAAATAAATTTTTAATGCGTTCAAATATATTAGATACATTAGATAGAATATCCGATCCACCTGTCATTCCATCATTATTCATATTATTTTCAAATGTAATCATATCAATATCTATATTTGTTTCATTATCAATATAATTTAAACCATCTGTATTTAATCTCATTTGCAATCCCATTGTTTCAAGTTCTTGTACAAGTAATTTAAAACAATATGGTGTATTAACTTCGACAATGTTTTTATTATTATTACAATTTTTACATTCTAATATATAATTATTTTTATCTGGATTATATATTGCTAAAGTACCACAATTTTGACATATCGGCCATTTATAATTATCGGATCTAATTGTCATACTCTCCCTCATAAACTTACTAATACCATGACTTAAAACACTATCTCTTTCCATTTCTCCTATACGCAATCCACCACCTTTGCGTCTTCCAGCAGTTGGTTGTCTAGTTAATGAAACTTTTGGACCAATATCTCTAGCGTGCATTTTTTCAGCAACCATATGTTTTAATCTAAAATAAAAAGTAGGTCCTATAAATATCTGAGTATCAAGTTGTTTTCCAGTAAAACCATTATATAATATTTCGTCACCATGTTTATCAAAACCCAAATCTTCTAAATTATTATATATCAATTTTTCGTCAAATGGTAAAAATACTGTACCATCACCTAAATTACCATTAATACATGATAATTTAGCAAAAGCACATTCAACTAAATGTCCAATTGTCATACGAGATGGTATAGCGTGTGGATTAATTATAATATCGGGTCTAATTCCATGTTTTGTGAATGGCATATTTTCTTCTGGTAATATCATTCCAATAACACCTTTTTGTCCATGTCTCGAAGCATGTTTATCACCAAATTCAGGTCTTTTAATTTTTAAAAATCTAACTTTACAAATTTTAGTATCTTCATCATTTATTTTATTACCAATAAATACCTTATCTACTTTACCAAATAATGAATTATCTGTTGTTATTGAACAATCAGTATATATTAATTCTTTAACTAATTCTCTAAAAACACCTTTTTTAACTTGTTTATAAACATATTTTTCGCTTAACATTCCTACAACAACAACCTTTTGTCCTTTTGGTATATAAATACCTTCAGAGATAAAACCATCTTCATTAATATAATTATAATTTGCCGATTTCATATTATTAATTTTGTAACCTTTTTGTTGATATATTATTGGATTTGCAAATATTATTTTTTCATATTGTGATTCTATTTTTGATGTAGCAGTTATAGATTTATAATAAGATAATGAAAATAATCCTCTATCTAAAGAATGTTTATTAATCATTATACTATCTTCTTGATTAAAACCAGTATAACTCATAATAGCAACAATAACATTAAATCCATTTGGTAAATTATTATTTAATGTATAATCTGATATTCTAGTTGTAATAATTGGTTTCTGTGAATAATGTAATACATAAGACATTGTATCGAATCTTTTATTAAAACTAGTTGCATATACACCAATCGCTTGTTTACTTTGTGCAGCATGGAAAACATTTCTTGCGGATTGATTATGATTAGACAATGGTATATTTGAACTAATTGCACTTAACATTGTGGATGGATGTATTTCAACATGTGTATGGAAATTAGTAATATCTGTATAATTCATAGCAATATATATAGTATCTTGTTCATCAATATCAATATATTCTATAACTGCTCCATTATTTTCTAATAAATCCAATATTTCATTATCGCTTTTATTAGCACATTGAGATAATGTTTTAGGTGATGTATAAAAACTTTTATAATACAAATTGTCATTTTTATCAACTTCAACTAATGTATTAACAGTACCTGTTAACATATCAAACCAATTATTAAATTTATTAATTTTAGATATATTTGAAGCAATTATTAGAGGTCTACAACATCTTCCAGAATCACTTAAAATATTTATAATATTATTTTTGATATCCCAAGAAATTGATATCAAAATATTTATTAAATTATTACGTCTATATGCTTTTAATGTTCTAACAAGTAAATTAGGTTCATATGTTATAGCATAATAAGAACCATTTAAGAATATTTTTGTAATATTTCGATTTAATACTTTATTAAAATGTTCAATTAAAATTACAAATTTTAAGTCTTTAAAACAATCTTTAATATAATTAATATCACTATATGGAGTTACTTTTGCTAGAAGTGCCATATTTTTTAAATATCCAACTGAACCACCATCTGGTGTTGCAAAAGGACACATTATACCATATTGTTGTGAATGTAGTCTGTGTGGACTGGTTAATTTAATGTCTCTATCAAGAGGAATATTTACATTTCTCAAATGTGATAAAAATCCTATATAAGATATTCTAGATAAATCTTGTACCATACCTAATTCTGGATCATCATTATCTTCAAGTCCCCACATACCTTTTAGTGATCTTGAAAAACTTTTTGTAATAATTAGAGATGGAATTATTTTATAAATATTATTTCCATTTATAAAATAATCATAATTATTATAACTTTTCCATGCACCATAATTATATGTTTTATCTAAATTATCTCTAATAAATTTACTTAATTTTGTATAAGATTCATAGAACAATTGTGATAATAAATAACCACTAATATCAACTCTTTTATAAGTATAACTATCTCTATCACTTACAACAGAAATATTCAAACAACTATTTATAAATTGTTTTAATAAATATCCTAAATACTTACCTTTATTTTCAAATAATGGAATATTTGGAAATAAGTCTGTTACTAATGCACTTTTAATATGTTCTGTAGTTTTATACATTGAAATTGGTCTCATATATTCAAATGCATCTTCTTGTGTATATTTATGTGCTGTTGTTATTGTAGGTCGTATAAAATTATAAAAATGCTTCATTTCATTATCATTTAAATCATTGCCAAAAATTAATTCACATATATCTTTATCAGATTCAATTCCTAATGCTCTAAATAATATAAATACAGGTATTTTATTTCCATTAATTGCTTTAAAAGAACATAATATTGCTCCTTTTTTTTCTATATAATTTTCATTTACCTCTCTTTCTTCAATATTAATTGTATTTTTAACTAAATAAAATTCTACTGTTTTTGGCGCTAATGCGCTCTCACCAACATCACTTGTACATTTAATACTTGCTTTATATGAAAAATTATCATCATCATTTAATTTTGATACAAATAATTTATTACTTGTTATTCTTTCTTGCGCAATTATAACTTTTTCTTTACCATCAATTATGAAATATCCACCCGTATCATATACACATTCATCTAATGTTTTTAATATTTCCGTTCCTTGTCCATTTAATATACATGCGTCACTATGTAACATAATTGGTATAGAACCTATAGCAATATTTTTGAATGTATTTTCATAATTATATTTATCATTATCTGTTATTTTTACAAGTACATTTGCATATATATGAGTTTCATATGTTAAATTTCTTAATCTCGCATCATTAGGTGTTATTATTTTAGGCGAAGGACCATCAAATGTTATGGGTCTATCTATAAATATTTCATCCGAGTTTTTATTTCCAACATATATTTCAATTTTTATAATAATTTCACCAGAATCATTGTATTTAATCATTGTAATAGGGTTATATGATTTAATAATATTAGGAATATTATTTTTAATAAAATCTCTATAACTATCTAAGTGATGACTTGTAAATGGATATTTATGATTTTTAAAATATAAATCTAGTATATTCCATTCATTCATTTATTAATCTATAATTATTTTATATTTTTATATCTATATAAAATATAATTAATATTTATTATAAATGCAAAATAATGAAATAAATAAATTGATTGATAATATTACTTGTGATATTCCTGATTATGCTTTAACAATATTGATTTCCTCAATATTTAAAAATAAATATAAATATGTTGGAAATAATAAATGGGAATATTATAATTACAATGAACAAATATGGCAAAATGATATTAAAAATAAAAAACTTATACATGATATTAATATTGATTTAACTAATTTAATATTAAATAGAATAAATTATTATAATGAATTAAAGAATCTTAATATTGATGATATTGATAAATATAATAATTATGAAATAATTAATAATAAATTATTATTAATTATTAATAAATTACATAATAAAAAATATTTAAATACTATTATTAAAGAAACTAAGCCTTTTTTTAATAATGACATCTATTGAAAAATTAATATCAGATGTCAAAAAAAAATGTAATTATAATATAATTGATAACATTATAATAGAACAATTGAATAATTCTAATTCTAAAATATTAATATCTGATTTTTATGAAGAATGTCTGGATTCAAATTTTGGTAATGTTAATAAAATTTTACAATATGTTAATAATTGTAAAAAATGTATCAAATTATATAGTAATATATCAAATATTTCTATTAATTTATATTACAAAAAAAACAATAATTCTATATTCAAATTAATAAAAATCTATAGACGACTTATTATATTATCTCAATTATATAATATTGATAAAAAAATAACATTTCATTTAGCATTATGTTCATTTAAAAGATATATGCCTGATAATAATTGTATATTTGATGCAATTAATTTTAATGGTGGATTTACAACTGTAAATGGTAATGATATATATATTCATAGAAATTGCGAATATAGTAAAGTTATTTTACACGAATTCTTTCATCATATAAATATTATAAATGATTCTACTATGTATATATATGATGATTATATAAATAAATTAAAAACATTTTTTAATATATCTGAACATACTAATTTATTACCAAATGAATCAATTATCGAATTTTGGGCAACTATTTATAATTTAATTTTCATTTCTTGTGAATATAATATCAACTTTGAGTTGTTATATAAAAAAGAATTAGATTTTTCTTATAATCAATCTTTAAAAATATTAAGTCATAATAAAAATAATAAATGGTATGAAAAAACAAATATCTATTCTTATTTTATTTTTAAATATATTTTATTTAAAAATTATAAAAAATTTTTAAAAGTTAAATTACCATATAATCAAAAAGAAATTATTGATTTTTTAATTAATAATTCAAAAAATGTTAAAATTATAAATAAATATAACAAAAATAAGAATTTAAATGCAATGATTTTTAGTAGTTTTTAAAAATTAGAGATCTGACTGTGTATTCCCAGCGACAGGTCTCGCTGTCTCATTAAAGTCTATTTCATCTATTATTTTTTGCGCTTCACTATATTCACTTTTATAAAGTTTAATATCATTGACATTTGTATTATTTTTTGGATCTACAATGTATCTTCTATTGTTTCTTCTTTTTTCACTATCTTCTATATTATTTAATATTTCTCTTCTTCTCACTCCTCTTTGTTTTATTATTGGTTTAAATATTTTATCTATTTCATCTGTTTCATCTGTTTCATCTGTTTCATCTGTTTCATCTGTTTCATCTGTTTCATCTGTTTCATCTGTTTCATCTGTTTCATCTGTTTCATTAATTGGTTTATCTGTTTCATTAATTGGTTTATTTGTATATTCTTGTTGATTTGTATGACCATTTTTATGCGTTCCTTCAAATTCTTCTATATTATAACAATTATTTAATACTTTTTTAATATAAATATAAACAAAAATTAAAAGTATTATGTATGAAATGTTATAATATATAAATATATATCGCATTCTATAAATTATATACAAATAAATTTAATGATTAAAATTGAAATTGATTGTAGAGAGAAATATATATTAAAAGATTTTTTATCAAGAGATTTAGATATTTATAAAGATAAAATAGAAATCATTTCAAAAAATTTAGAACTTGGTGACATGATTATTATTATTGAATCTATTAATAAAACTTTCTATTTTGAAAGAAAAACACTTGCTGATTTAACATCATCAATTACAGATGGTAGATATAAAGAACAAAAAAATAGATTATTATCTAATATAGATCCAAATAATATTACTTATATAATTGAAGGTGATACAATTAATAAAAGTTTATTAAGAAGTAATAAAACTATTCCAAGTGTATATTTTAGAACATTATATAGAGATAATATTAAAATAATATTTACAAACAATATACAAGAATCTGTTACTTTTATATTATCATTAGTATGTAATATAATTAAATATCCAGACAAGTATATCAATAATATAGATAATAATATAGATAATTATTTATCAAATGTAAAAATAAAATCTAAAAAAATTGAAAATATAACACCTGATAATTGTTATTTATTACAATTATCACAAATACCTACTATTTCCTTCATTATTTCTAAACATATTTCAGAAAAATATAATTCTATGCCTATTTTAATTAATGAACTACAAAAAATTGAAGATTATAATAATAAAATTAAAGAACTATGTAAAATTCAAAAAATTGGGAATGAAAAAGCAATAAAAATATTAAAATTTTTAAATTTAAATAATTAATAATATGTTAATATCATAACTCCTAGTGATATTAAAACAAATCCGATTAACATCATACATGTAATTTTTTCTTTAAAGAAAAGATAACTAATTAATAAAATAACAATCATATCTATTGCACTAAATATTCTAATATATGCGGGATTTGGTGTTATTTTTATTATTTTATAAGTAATACATGAAGTTAATGCAATACATATACCAATTATAATAATGAAATAAGGATTTAAGTTTTTAAAATCTTGCAAATTTAAATATTTAATTGAATATATTATCAAAATAATACTTGAAATTATATTTACTGCAACTGGAAATGCATAATTAATGTTTTTATTTTCATATTTTTTAATTAAAATTATTATTAGAACTAAAATAGTTTTAATTAACCCTAATTTAAACCATTCTTCCATTTTATCTATAATATATATATATATATTATATATATTCCCACAAGTGTGTATCATAATGATATCTTGCTTTTTTATAAAAATCATTCTCATCTTTTTCATCATATCTTCTTTCACAATAACCTCTAGAATAAGGATCACAATTATAATGTTTTCCATATTCATCTTTTAACCAATTTTGCTGTAATTCAATTGGTCGACCAATTTTTTTACATCCTGTTTTTAATAAATCGCAAGACTCGCAGCTATCTTTACCTTCTATTGTTGTTTTATAAGTATGAATATTACATAATGTACATTCTCTATCTTTTTTGAAATTACACGCTTTTGTTTCTATTTGACCTGGACCGCAAGGACCTCGTGAACATTCATTACAAGATTGATTTCCTGATGTGTCCTTATATGTTCCTTTTCTACAAATTTTACATGTATTTGTTTCTGAATCCTTATAAAATCCTTCTCTACAGTTTACATCTCCTGTCTCTTCATCTTCCTCTTCCTTTTCCTCTTCATCTACCACTACTGCCCCTCCTACCTCTCCTGCCCCTCCTGCATCTCCTGCATCTTCCTCTTCATCTACCACTACTGCCCCTCCTACCTCTCCTGCCCCTCCTACATCTCCTGCATCTCCTGCATCTTCCTGATCTTCAGAGGAGGGAGAGGGAGGAAGGAAGAGAGAGGGGGGGGAGGCAGAGGTATAGTCATCAAAAGTTTTATCAGCATCATAATAACATTCATATGTTAATTTAGTTGTATCATCTTGTGTTAAATTTAAAGTTTGACAGGAATCGCTAAAACTATCACATAAATAACATTTATCCATATAGTTGGCGTCTTTTTTAATGAAAAATGCCTTACAATCAGATTTATTTTCGCATATAGTTTTGCATTCATCTGCACCAACATTTAATGAATTGTGCTTATTATAACAATTATTACAAATTGATGATTGATTCGTTAATAATTCACATGTACTTTTGTGTTCATTATTCCAGTTACATATATGTAAATCTGATACTTTATTTTTACCTGATTTATCTGGTTTAATACTCATATCACTAATATAGTTACCATTGTTATTTCTAAAAGTACCATTACATATATAACATTTTTTATTATGTGTAAAATAACCATTACATGGTGACTCGCCTTTTTCGTTAGTTTCGTTTGTGCATTTATCTTCACAATTTTCATTTTCTTTTAAAAGAATTTCTTTATATGGAAAGCAAAAAGAATCAATAATATTTGTTGTACAATATTTTTTAGATTGTGCTTTTTTAACATTTACATTATGACCATGATAATGACTTAAATCACTTATAATTTTACCATATAAACCATCACCATAATCTATATGTTTATGTTTAATATCATGGGTATGTTCCATGATATTAGTGTATTTTTCATAATTACTAAAATTTTTAAATATAATAAAAAAAGTTAATATTAATATTATAGATACAGTGATTAATAATATTTTATTCATTTAATCTATTATATAAATGTAATTTTTTTATTTGATAAGAATATATTTTTAAAATCTAAAATTGATATTGAATTTGACATAATACCTATATCACAAGTATTTAATGCTTTTTCTACTAGATTTTCATCTATTTGATCATATTTCTTAAAATCAATTAAATTTATAGTTGCAATATTAAAATCATTTACAAATTTTTTATTATTTAATTTAATTTTTATTTCATCTTTGATATTGTTTTCACGATAATATTCAATTATTTTAATAATACAATTTATAGTTTCTTGTTTTTTATCAGTACCTTGATTAATTTCTGTTTTCCATATAGTTTTTTTATCAGACATAATTTTAATAATACTATTGATAATTATATTATCTTTTTTCTTTGTAACATTTAAATTAACAGTTGGATTTATAATATTAATTTCATTTGATATTGAAATTATTTCTTTAATTTTTCTTTTTTTTTTTGGTTTTACTTCGCTGAACATATTAATAAATTTATCAAATAATAATTCTTTTACCATGCGTAATCTTAGATTTTCAACTCTATTAAATCGTTTATCATCATCTTGATAAATAGTTTTACTATTTTTAAGTTCGGAATCTAATAAATCCCAATAATCAGTTTCTTTATCATAGTTAGGTAATTCATCGAGACATAAAGCATATAATTGAATAACAGGTTTCATAATTTGATTTGTAATATAATGTAAATAATCAGGTATTAATTTATTTTGTAAAATATATTCGGGATTTTCAATTCTATCACCTTGTAAAGTATCTTTAGTTATATTATCTATTTTAATATAAACATAAGGAACCCTATCATTTGCCATTGGTTTATTACCTGGATCTCTAGAACCAATTCTATCTGCTAATACTTTATGTGCTATTTTTGTTGGATCTTTATAAGAACCTCTTAATGATTTAGTGATAATCAAATCATTAATTGATGTAATTCCATTTACTAAATCAGATAATTCATCATTTAAGAATTTAATAGATTCGTGTAAATCTTGTTTATTTAGCAAAATATCTATTATTCCACCATATATTTTTTTAACAATATTTGCATTATCTCTTCTTTTAAGAACAATACCCATTGATTTTTGTTTAAATTTATTTACATCAAATTCGTATAAATTTCCAACATATCTTTTTTTACTTAAAATAATAAATGGATATAATGTTTTTTCATAATTAAGTTTTTGTGGATAAGGCATTATTTTTGCAATATCTTTTTCTACAATTTGTCCAATTTCAATTGCACTTTGTAATGCTTGTTTTCCATATATTTGATTACCATTTGTATCTTTTAAAGGAAATTTACAAAATATTGAATCTGTATCACCATAAATTACTTCTGCATTATAATTTTTTTCAACAAATTTTTTCGCTTTCATTATCATTTCTCTTCCTGTTGCTGTTGTACATGCAGCAATCTCTTTTAAATAAATTGGTGATGTTCTAGCACCAATTTGACCATATAATGAATTAGCAGTGATTTTATATGCAGATTGTAAAGAATCAAATACATCTTTTTCAAAATTTGAATATGTGTCTTTAATATCAAGAACATCATCTTTATTAACTTTTGTAGTTTTTTCAGTATCAATGTTTAAAATATCATAGTAATTTTCTTTTTCAGTTATATAACCATAATAACTATCTTTTTTAGTAGTAATAGTTTTATATTCTATTTTTTTTCTTGTATTTTTTCTTTCATTTAATAACATAATTAAAATCTCTGCAATTATCCCCCTTTTTTGTTTACCATCTTTATCTTTTATTTTTGCAAATTTACATGTTTTTACACCACATTGTTTTTTTTTATCTCCTTTACCTTCATATAAATCATATGATACATCAATATATTCTATATTTGGATCATCAATTATATATTTATCATTTAAAACATATCTATCATGCGATAAATCTTTTGAAATCATCGAAGATGGATAAAGAGAACCATAATCAAATACAACAATTGGATCATTTAGATACATCCCTTCCTTTGGATCTAATACAACAGCACCTTCATATCCGTCTGTATCTAAATAAGCATTATCATAACCATTAATTACTGGAATAACAAGACCTTTATCCATACATTGTTTTGTAATTAATGAGAATACTTTAATACCTTGACCTCTTCTAAATAAGAAATTTAAAGGAACTAAACATACATTTCCCATACCAATATTATTTTCAAGTATTTTTAATTTATGTAATAATCTATTAACTAATGCACAATCTTGTACACAGTATTTAGCAATAACACATCTATCTGCTGAATTTCCTCTATACTTTTCAAATAATTCCCTTGGTTTTAAATCATCTTTTTTATCACCAATATAAATTGATGCTACATTATCTAATTTATAACTATCTAATTTAAAATCTTTTTGCATTATTTTTAATAAATCAATTATAACAATCCCATCCATATCAAAATATTTTAATGTATTATCTCCAAGTGCTGATGACGATAATGTTTGTTCTTTTAAAATACATTTTTTTGTAATTTGTCTACCTAAACCCATTGCAAATGTATCATTTATTCCTAATTCAATTGTTCTATCCCATAAATAACTCATATCAAAACCAAATATATTATAACCAATTAATACATCTGGATTTAGTTCAGCTAACATTTTTTTCCATTCCATAATTACTTCTTTTTCTGTTTTACATTCAATTACATCACAATCTTCAATTTTATCGCAACTATTTAAACTAATAATATTTTTATAAATAATATCTGCACAACCATACTTATGAACAGTTGTTCCTATTTGTATTATTTCATCACCAAATAATGAAGGTAACGAACGAGTTAACAATTTATTGATTTCATCTTCTAGTTTATTAATTTCACCAACTGTTAATTTATTTTTGTATGTATCATCATCATCGTCATCGTCTGATATATCAATTTCTGAAACTTTATTTAATAATTTAATAATATTATCTGCTTCTTTTTCAATCATTTTTGGTATATCTTCAAATTTAATATTTTTTTTAGGATAAATTTTATTAATTATCAAATTATCATCGATATTAACATCTTTAGTAATAATACATTGTAACCAATAAACTAAATATGATTTATCTATTTCATATCCATTTCTTGCCACATTAGTTAAATCTTGTGCAACTTTTTTATAATCCTTTTTTGGTAATGGAAAATCACCATGACTACTCGTACATTCTATATCAAAACTAGCTATCAATAATGGTGCAATTCTATTTATATTTAAAGATTTTACATTTTTATAATTTGTTGTAATATTGTAATTACATCTAGTTTCATTATCACTTACTTCATAATCTTCAATTGAAATCCATCCACAAGGTTTAATATCTTGTTCGTGAATATAACGAATAAATGGATCAATATTACTTTCATATAATATAAAACCATCGTTCTTTTTTGAAGAAAAATAATACTTAAGTTGATTAAATAATGCAAGTGATTTGACTGAAACTTTTATATAATTAAATATTCTTTCATTCGTAAAACCCCAAAACTCTTTTTTTTTTACTACAGATAAATTATTGAAATGTTGTTTAAAATGATTAGATATAATATTTTTTTTGTATTTTTTACCATTCCATTGACTATCATATTTTTCATTCAATAAAGTAAAATTTAGTTCATTCACTTTATCTTGATATTTTTTATCACTATAATCATCCCAATGTTCTGGTGCTTTTACGAAAAAATATGGTTCATATTCAATAACATTAATTGAATATGTAATATTATTTTCATCAGTACCATAAATTAACATTGTATATAAATCTTGTTCTTCATCATAATTTTTTCTTGGTCTTGATTTATCATTTTCTGGTATATACCAATCAGTTATTTGTAATTTTATAGTTTTTTCGTTATTTTCTAACTCATCAATATCTTTTCTAGGAAATTCCATTCTAGTTAATTAATAAGTATTATTTATTAAATCATTTTTTATTTTAATTTATATAGTAGATAAATATGGATATTAGTTTAGAAACATTAATATTATTAATATTATTTGGAACTATATTTTATTTAGCTTATTTATATAATTATTATAGTAAATTAACAAAAATAAAGAGCACATTTGATTCGCGAGAATATTATGTACAAGATAAAGATGACGCATTAGAAGCTGCTAATTTAATTGGTCAAATTAGAGAAAAAGTAGTAACATTAATTGCACATTTGAATAGTTCTTATCCAAATGATGAAAGAGCAATAAGATTAAGTACTAATTATAGAGAAAATAGTTTAAAAGAAGGAGTTGATGATCCAAGATATACAAGTTATTCAGTTAATAAAGGTGAAGAAATCGTATTATGTATACGAAATAAAGGTATATTGATGGAATTAAATACAATGATGTTTGTTGTATTACACGAATTATCTCATTTAGCATCTGAAAGCATAGGACATACTGATGAATTTTGGACAAATTTTAGATGGATTTTAGAAGAATCAATAAATATAGGTGTTTATCAACATCAAGAATTTAATAAAAAACCCATTGAATATTGTGGGATGTCAATTACATCAAGTCCTTTAGATTATGTTGCTAAATTTGATGGTATTTTAACTGAAGGTTTTATATTAGATGATAATTATTTAAAAAATTAAATATAATATACCAATCAAACTAACTATAAACATTTTATCTAATAAATAAAATGTTTTTAGTATTTTATAAGAGTTATTTCCATAAAATAATAAATATTCAATCTTACTTTGTAAAATATTATTTTTTATGTGTAAAGTATTAAGATTATTATTTTGTAATATTATTAAATTTTTTAAATAATTAATTAGATTATATTTTTTTACATTATCATAATCATCTATATTTAATTTAATTTCTAAATTACAAGTTGGACAACTATAACATAATAAAAAATAACAATCAAATTTTTTTTCAATTTTTTCAAAACAATTTGTACAAATTATATTAATACATCTATCACAATTTATGATTTTAGAATTGTCATTTATATTTTCCAAACATATACAACATTCTAATTCATTCATTTAATTATTAAATATATTTAAAATATAACACTATTATATTTATATAATAATGATATCTAAAATTATTCATCAAACTTGGTTCGATAATAATAAACAATTACCTCTAATTTTTGATAAAATGATTCAAGAAAGTAAAAAAAAAAATCAGGATTTTGTATTTAAACTATGGACTGACTCAAATATTGAAGACTTTTTAAATAAAAATTATAAAAAATTATATGAAATATATTCAAAAAGTATTTTAGGAGTTCAAAAAAGTGATTTAGCTAGACTCGCTATATTACATTATTATGGAGGTATTTATATTGATTTAGATATATTATTGCTTAAAAACTTAACTGATTTATTTGATTTTGATAAAGATTTATTTCATATATCATATGAACCACAACAACAAACAAAATATGTATGGAATACTGAAAATTATATATGCAATGCTTTTTTTGCTTGTAATAAAAATAATATAATAATTGAAAATATCATTAATATTATAATTAATATTTATAATATACATGGTGATAAAATATTTAATCAATTTAATATTTTCGGTTCTAAATTATATATGAATATTCTAGATTTAACTGATAAATCATTATATAATATAATTGAAACAAATAAAATTTATCCTATATTAGATATAAAATTAGAATTAAAATCGTCAATTGATGATTTTAATAAAATTAAAACAGGAAATTATGATAATAATACTTATATGGTTCATTATTGGATACATTCAAATTTTGAAGCAAAAAATATTATATATAATTTTAAATATAATGATTCGTTAACTATTCATGAAAATTTAGAATTATTTTTTAAAGAAATGTATCCAACAAATAAAATAATACTTAATGATAAAAACTTTATTTATTATTCATAAAAAAAATGATATAAATATATATATAAATTTAATATTAAATGAGTGAATATAATTTTAGTTATATTACAAATAATAATAGTTATATTTTAGGATTATTATTAATTAATTATAATAGACTTCTAGAAAATGATACATATCATTTTGTATTTAAAAATACTTTATTAAATTTTGAAATTATTAAAGTATTTGAAAATATAGGTAATATTACATATGATACTAATACAAATCTATATATTAATAATAAATATATTATAAATAATATAAATAATATATTAAAAAACAATATATCAAATATTATTTCTGAAGATTATTCAAATATTATTAAAAATAATATTGATAATTCTATTGGTTTAATTAGAGCTTTATTTGAATATTATGGAACAATATCATGTTTTAATAATATTTATTCATTTATTTCACATGAAGATAGAGAATTACTTGAAAATATAAAAAAAATTATTGATATTCCAGCAGTTATTGAAAAAGGAGATAATTTATATACATTAAAATACATTGATGTTAATAATATTGATTTTTTGGGAAAATTATATATTAATATTGATAATAAATATTATGACGAACACTTTTATAATAATTTTACAAATATATTAAATTGTATTACATCAATTCCTGTAATTAAAGTTCTTAAAACATGTGACAATGCAATTATTCCATCTAAAACAAGAATGTCAGATGCTGGCTATGATCTTACTATTATTAGTCTATATAAAACATTTAGTAATAAAACTAAATTATATGATACTGGTATTAAAATTGATATTCCAAATGGTTATTATGTTGAAATTGTACCAAGAAGTTCAATTAGTAAGTCTGGTTATATTTTAAGTAATAGTATTGGAATAATTGATCAAGGTTATAAAGGTAATTTATATGTTGCTTTAACTAAAATAGATGATGAAATGCCTGATTTAACATTGCCTTTTAAATGTTGTCAATTATTAATAAAAAAACAAATTTATTCAAAATTTTATGAAACTAATGAACAATTAGAAAATTCAAATAGAAATATAGGGGGTTTTGGTAGTACAAATTAATTTAAATAATGAAAATTATCGAATTCAAATGGACTATTTGAATATTTATTATTATAAATATCGCTTTTATAAGAACTATTTTTTATATAATTATTTATATCTAAAATATTATTATTATTTGATAAACATCTAGTTTTAGTTTTTTCTATTAATAAATTATTACCATAATTTTTTCTTAATAAATCATTATAATTTTTTGAATAACTAATTTTATCAAAATATTTTTCATTATTTTTATCTTTAAAATGTTTAATATTATAAGACATATTTGGATTTTCCTTTAAATAATCATTAAAATTATTAACAAATTTTTTGGAATTCATTATCTATAAATAATATAATATTTTATTATATTATATTAGAAAATAAATGAATTCTAAAACAAAAAAACTACAACCTAAATTGTCAAATTTAAGTAATGCATCATTTATATTACTATTAACATTTAATATAATATTAACTATTGTTCCACCAATTATTGGTTTATTATGGTTTAATAATATGAAAAAAGCAAAATGTAAGTGCTCAAATATCAAATGGTATGTTGACTATATTGTTTTTTATTTTATATTTATATTATGTTATGCATCTATATCTCTTTTATATTTAGTAATATTTAGAGACACTATCAAATTACATTATATATCATTATTGTTATTTATATATAATGTATTAAGTTATGGAATAATTGTTTTTTATATTAACCAACTTAATAAAAAAACAGACTGTGTTTGTGCAAATTCTGTTAAAAAAGATTTCTTGTATATATGGTATTTTATTAAATTAATATTTTCTTTTATATTTATTTTAGGTTTTATATTTGGTATGTTAATTGCATATAATAATAATATTAAAAAATGATATAAATAAATATATACATTATTAATAAACAATGCAAAAAAATATTTTATTGCTTATTATATATTTTTTACCTCTATATAATTGTTATCTAAATAATTTTTATTATACAAATAATTTTTATAAAAAAAATTATTTAACATTGAAATCTTCATTTGATAGTAATAATAAATGTTCTAACAATAAAAAAATATATGATGATTATTCAAAATTTTTAAATCCTGAAAAAAAAATAAAATATATTGATTTAAATAATATTAATACTAATAATAAAAATAATATTACAAATGAACTTATTTATAATAATGATAATATTGTAGTATTATATAATTCAAATACTAAAACTATTGTTGGAAATATTAGAGATATATTAAAATATTAAATTATTATTTCTATTTATAAAATTAATTGATTGTCTTAATGGGCAATTTATTGTTTCATTTTTTTCTAATATATTTTCTACATATTTATAACCACATTCTTTATGTAATATACACTTAGATATATTATCAATTAACATAATATTATCATTATAATTTATTTCATATTGACATATATAACATTTTGTTTTTAAATAATTATTACATTTTGTTATTATTAAAGGAGAATTAACTATAGAATACTCGTTTTTGTTATATTCCACTACTCTTTTTCCTATTATATTATTTAATTCTATTTTTTTACATAAAATAGAATTATTTTTATTACATATTTCTCTAAAAACTTTTGTATAAAATATACTTTTTTCAATTATATTCATATTATCTATTTCAACTATACCTGTATTTTTTGATATTTTATATTCTCTATTTTTTTTCATTATCAATATATCTGTTAAAAAAATTGTATCATTAAATGGAGGTTCTAAATAACTATTAGTTCCTGGTATTTTTACTATTATATTTATATTAACATTTATTACATAACCCACATAAGTTAATGTTTTTCCTAATTTAGTTGAAATTTCATAAAAATTATTTATATAAGGAGAATCACTTATATTTTTTATATTTTTTATTACTGTTATTTCAAATATTTTACTATTTTTTAAAAAATCTACGAATTTTGTATATTCTTCTAAATTATTAAAATACACATCTATTTTATTACATATTTCTGTTCTTAATATTGTTTCTTTATCAAAATCATTATTCCAAAAATAATCAAAATTCATATTTTTTTTCTCAAATATACTTTTATAATATTTTACTATTAATAAATTTGCAACAATATCGCCAAATAATATTCCATTATTTTCAAATATATTTTCTTTTAAAATATTTATCAATTTTCTTAATTCTTTTTGAACTATAAAACTAGTTTTATATCTTATTATTTTATTCATTTATCTAAATAATACTGTAAAATTTTATATATAATTTGTTGTAAAATACTGATTTACTATTGGTATTTTTATCATAATACATATTAGGGGGTTTAAAGAAAAAAGTACATATCTTAAATTATTTATATTTTTTTTAATCTTTTAAAAAATCTTATTTTTTTTAAGATATGTACTTTTTTATAATTCAAGTATCTTTATTACTTGTATTGATATCAATACTGTTAAATTTTATATAATAAAATGTACAAAAATAAATAGAATATCAAAAAAATTGATTATTTATATTGATTATTGTAATAACAACAATGGTGTATAACGACTGGTACGAAACTTCGAAAACTATGGATGATATGTATGATACATTTGAAAAAATTATTCTTCCAAATATTTCAAATATTCTTGACACAGATTATGAATATCATAAAATGAAAAAAAATATTAATGATTATTGTATTGATGACCATTATAATATGGAATTTCGAAACCTTTGTAAAAATTGCTTAATTCACGAACCTCAATGTGTTTGTGAATAAATACAAATAAGTTTTTATGTATTATATATTTTTTATATTTTATGATAATCTATATATTCTATATATTCGTGTGCGTCACATAACATAATTTCATCATGAAAATCATTATCATCTTGTTTAAAATATATCCATCCATTAATACCTTTTTTTTTACAGATACTACATATTAAAGTTACTAAAATTTTGTCAAAAAAATCATCTGATTTTCTTTCAACTTTTTTTGGTGTTTTTGGAGAACTTACTTTATTATTAACATATTTTGGTTCATAATTCCCTAAAGTATTTGTAATTTGTTCTGCCCACCATACTTTCCATTTTTTTTCAAAAAATAATTCTTCTGTTGGATATTTTTTTTTTAAATTAACTGATTTATTCCAATCTAATAATTCAATATTATAATCATTAAATAATAATTCATTTTCTTTTAATTCTTCGTATTTTAAATTTCGTAAATATTTAAATAATGTTATTATCGTATTTATATTACTTATATCCATTAATACTAAATCTTTTACAATTTTAAATTGTAAATCAACACAATTATTACCACCTTTCTTTGAACCATATAAAGATGCCGTTTCTTTATCAGCAAAAAAATATGAAGATATATTATCTAATATTTTTTTACTATCTTTATCTTCAATATCTACATTTTTATTTTTGTCATCATTTAGATTTATTCCTTTCCATATATAATATTGTGTTGGTATTATAAAACAATGGTAACCATCTTTTGATCCATAATTTAAATCTTCTTTTTTAAAAAAATTATACAAATAATATTTTTTATCTTTTATAATAGGACTTTTAATTGTACTTTTTAATGTTTTAATATGTTGCATAATATTATATATCCTATATATTATATATAGTAGATATATAATATTATGTCTGGTTATGTTTTTTATATAAAATAGTTGTATATTTAGGTATATTAATATTATAATTCTCTTTAATTGCATATTCTGAATTTTTTATCCATATTCTAACAATATAATAATTCTTTTTCGGACATATTGATATACCATTAATATTTGATGAAATATTATTAGTTTGTCCTAAATTCTCTCCAATCATTAATGCTAATATTTCAAAAAATTTATCTAGAAAGTTATCATTATATAATTTATACGAAAAACATCCCCCTTCTTTATTTGATTCATCCTCCCATATTGGTGAAATATGTTCTCTCATCACAAAAAACATACCCTTTGATAATATATCTTTAAAACATTCAAAAATAGAAATAAAATCATCTACATTACTTATATTTGATATAAAACTAAAACTTTCTATTGACCAATCTGTATCATATGGATCATGAAAATAAAAAGACCATATGTCATTTAAGTACATTGTATATAAAATAAAAGATATTATATTTATATAATTTAAATAATATTACATTATACAAAATGTTTTTATTTATTTCAGTTATCTTTACTTTTATGAAATAATATTTGTTAATGTTGTATTTTTATCAGTATGTAAAATAAATTTATTATTTAATTCATAATTTTTAATACTATTATCATATAATGATTTATTTATATTATTTATTATTAAATTGATTTATCATATAAATTTTTTATATAATTCATTACCCTATCTAATAATAAAATTATTTTATTTAAAGATATATACATATAATAGTATAATGAATTATGTATCAAACATCTATTAGAAATAAAAAACAAAAAAAATATTTAAATAATTCCCATAATAATGACTATACCTTAGATAAAACTAGTGAAGAATATGCAATTGTTACTAAATTACTAGGCAATTGTCGGGTTAAATTATTTACTAATTCTGGTAATGAATGTATTGGTATTATTAGAGGTTCATTAAGAAAATTTTCAAAAAGAATTTTAATTGAAAAAGGAGACATTGTAGCTGTATCTCTCCGAGATTATCAAAATAATAAAGTAGATATTGTACATAAATTTAATAGAGAACAAATTCTATTATTGATTAAAGAAAAAATTTTAACACAAAGTATTATTAATTTTTACAATAATAAAACTAAATTTGAAAAATCTGATAATGATTCTATTAATCATTATGATGATAGATTAGAGTTTGATTATAATGGAAATAGTACAGATAATGATGGTAAAAGTAATAGTGATAATGATATAAGTCATAGTTATGATAGCGATACTAAATTAGATATTGATGATATATAGATTTTTTTTTAATTTTTAAAAATATGTTTACCTTTTAGATGAAAGATAAAGAAAAAAAAAAAATATGTTATATTGAAGAACAAGAAAATATGCATGATGTTAATGATAATATATTTTTTATGAATTTATTCAGTTATTTAAATGAATTTAAATTGAAAATACAATTATTTATATTTATTATTAAAGACTACAATATAAGTACAATATTAAATAATTTGGATGATAAATTAAACTTATTAATAAAAGATTATTTAAATAATTATTTATATCAACATTATAATATAGATTTTAATAATAATATTATACAAATAAATTTTAATATCAAAAATAATAAACAAATATTATTGAATGAAATTGATATTTTTAAAAAAAAAATAGAATCATTAGATTTATCAAATAAATTATTAAAAGAAAAAATATTTAATTTCATTGAAATATTAAATAAAACATATTATGAATTATATATTATTAATAATAAATAGAGTATTAATATGAAATATATTAGTTCTTTACATATATCAGACGAAGAAAGATTAATTATGCTTCTTGATAAATGCGAAGCAATGTCTGTTTTATGTCAAAAAGCTACACAACATTGGAGTCTTATTAAATTTGCATTTCAAATACCATTAATAATTACAAGTTCTGTTATGTGTATTCTAAATTCATTTGATAACGCTAAAGGTAATATGAAAATACCTAATGTTGTTGTTAACGGTGCTAGTGTATTAATACTTGCATTACAAAATAACTTAAAAGTACCTGAAAAAGTAGAATTATTTAAAAATCTAAGTAATAATTTTTTACAACTAGCACATCAAATAGAAGGCATGGAACAAGATGAATTATCTAAAAATATAATTAATGGTCTTACTGAAAAATATGATTCTCTTGTAATACAATGTCAATTTGAAGATATAAAAAAAAGTATTAAAATGGAAGTTATTGAATTATGGGATGGTCGTTCTGTACCATTACAATTAAATGGTGCTAGTGGATTAAAAAAAAAAATAATATCTAAACCAACTACTCCTATAACAAATAATATAGATACCAAAGATAAATTATGGAATAATTATAATAATGATGAACATATCGCTTAAATAATATTATCTTTCAACTCTTTGAATTTATTATTTAATATCATTCGTTCTTCAGATATAGTTATTTTTAGTCTATCTTTATCTAACTCTAAATTATTTAAAATAACAAATTTATTATGATCTATCAATTCTTTATTTATATCATTTTCATTATTAATATTTATATATTCATTCTCTTTTTTTTTTGTTATTTCTTCTAAATTATTTGCAGTTGATGTTTTTATTTCGAATATACTTACATCAAACTGTGCTTTTATTTTATTATATCTTATTATATCACTATTTTTAATAAATTGAAAATAATTTATTGATTTTACAACTCTTTCATACAATGTTATTTTATCAGATATTTTTATTATATCAGATTCTTGTATTGTTTTATTAATATAATTATATTTTATTATATAATATTGCCTCATATATTTATTTTTATATTTAACTAATTGCAATTGAGCATCTTTTAGTCCTTCTAAAAATTCTCTATAATTTTTAAATCTTATTATACTACTTAATATTGTTATTATTGTACCATTTAGTAATAGTAATATATGTAATGTAAAATTTATTGTATAAATATTTGTTATTAAATTATTATTTTTACCTGTAATTATTAATAATCTTATCGCCTCTATAAATGTTATTACAGATGATAATACTAAAATTGTTAATGATATTATATAATATTCTCTATTATATTTATCATATGCCTCGGTTACCATAAATAAACGAGTACTAGATTCATTTTTTGAATCTATTATTCTCACCAATAAATCATCTATTTTAGTATTTATATTATTTTTTTTAACATCATTTTCAGAATAATTTATATTGTGGTTTTCAATGATTTCATTATTCATATATTATTTTGAAATATAATTAATTTATAAAATATTGTGGTTTAATAGAAAAAAATGAGTTATTTATAAAATAAAATTAAATTATTAATCATATGGATCATATAACATTGTTTTATTGTAGTTTTTTTTATTATTAGTTGAATCACATTTTTCTAATATAATATTACTTGTTATATTAGAATTTTGTTCGCTAAATAAATTAATTTGTGGTATATCTATCGTATAATTTATATTTGTTATTTCCAATAAATTATTAATATTTTTTTTTAATAATAATGCTAATTTATTATTTAAATCATCAATACATTTTAAATTAATTAAATTACTATCCATTATATTAATAAAATATTAAAATTTTTCTCTTATTCAAGGAAAGAAAAAATATTATTTAAAATAATTTATTGTTGTATTTGTAAATTTATGTATTTCTGCTAATATATTTTTTAAATTTTTCATTAATTCATATTCTGTTATCAATAAACTTGTATTACTATGTGATATATTACACTATTAATAAACTATTATTATTTTTCTTTAAGAATTAATAGGTTTTGTCTATTTAAATTTTGTTTTAATTCTTTTAATAATTCAAAATCGACTTTTATTTTTTCTTATATCCATCCTAATTTATAATATCTGTCAAAACATTTTATATAATCATCATAATTATTAAAAGTAAAACACGCATAATCACCTAATTTATTTGTCATTAAAAAGTAAGTCATTCTATATTATATATTATAAAATATCATGAGAACCTAATATACTTATATCGTAATTTACTTTTTCATCTTTTTTTAATTCTTTTAAAATTTTAATATAATCATTTCCAATTACTTCATTACCAGATGGAAATATTGTACCTTTTACTTTATTTTTTAACAATTTATCAATCGTAAAGTCCTCTTTTTTTTCATATCCTTCTCCAAAAAAACATTCTTTTACACTTTTTCCCATTTCCTTACATTTTTGCAAAGATTTATACATATCTACTGGTTGTGCTGTATCTTTATAGTAAACTTCAAATGTTTTTGACCCAGAATCATTACTTAAAGCGGATTCAATTAAAATTTCTGATAAATCTTCTCGAGATATTATACCACTTTTTGTAACTCCTTGATTGAATTCTATTTCTTCAACTCCTCTTTTTTCACCAGGTGAAAGCATTCCTGGTCTAACTATAGTATAACTTAGTTCTGGGTGTTTTTCATACATTAATTTAACTAGTTCTTCACCTTCTTGTTTATTAAAACAAGGTTCGCATGTTGTTTCGCCTCTATCAATAACTTCTCCTGGATTTTCATATTCATTTTTCATATTTTTTTGACATTTTGCACATATTGATGATACAATTACTAACTTTTTAACATTATTTTTTATTACTTCATTTACAACATTTTTTAATCCTATATCTTCTACATGATTACTTTCTTCAACATAATCATCTTTACTTACAACATTATTCTGTTTATTTAACATTGGATCTAAAGGATCTATTTTTACTTTAGATTTTGAAGCAGCACAATATATAACAGCATCTACATTATTTAAAATATTATTTAATGTATTTGGTTTCATTACATCACAAACAATATTTGTAATTTTGTTTTTTTGATTAATATCATCTATTACTAAAGTATTTTTTCCCATATGTTCCCTATCAACAATTTTCATTTCTCTTCTTGTTAGTGCTATAACCTCTTTATTTCTATTTAGCAAATTTCTAATAGTATCACCACCTGTATAACCAGACGCTCCAAAAACTGCAATTTTTTTAATTTCTAAATTATTATTATCCGCCAAAACTAATTTAGGATTTAAAATAACTGGTGATAAATATAATATATTTCGTCTTGAAATATTGTTGCTAAATCTTGCCTTAAGATTTAAAATATTTTGTGATATTCTTATATTTTTATTAAATTGTAACATATTTCCTCCTTCCGAAATTAAAAAACATTGTGTATAAAATAATTGACTTAATAGTAATAAAAGTTTTAACATTATTATAATAATAAATTATATTTTTTATATATTATTTAATGTATTATTTTTTTTGCACTTCACTATATTATTTACAAATACATATTCATATTTTCTATTTTTTCAAATACTAAAGAAAATGCACCAGTTCCTGCAAAATAAATAAATTATTTATATACTCTTATTATATATAAATGATAAGATATTTATATCATTTTATATAAGTTGACAATTTGAACATATATATGAATTTTTATAATCTGTATAAAACTGACAATAAATACAATTTAAATTAACTATATCATCCTCATATAAAAAATTTATTTTATCACAACAACTATTACATATCTTTTTATTAATATTTGTTAATATATTATTGCAAATATCACATTTACTAATAGATAATTTACTAAACTCTATATCCATTAATAAAAAAATTAATTAAACTTTAAATATATTTAATCCATTTTGAAACACATATATTTTCATTCATTGTATGAATGGTAATCCAGGTGTTCTAATCCAATTATTAACACATATATTATCATTACTTACAAAATGTGAAAAAAAACAGTTGCATTTAAAATGACAAAATTTTGTTTTTCTTTTTAAATAAGGCGGAATAACTTCGGTATTATTTTTTAATTTAAGTGTATTAGTTATATTACTATTATTATTTGTTACATTAGTATTATTTGGAATATTATTTTTAATATCATATTCATATTTATAACAAATATTTAAATAAAATAGATTAGTTAGTACAAATAATTTAATATATGATATCATTTATTATATATAGTGATTAAGTTTTTATATTATTTTCATGTATAAATTATAAATTATATATATAAATAATATAGATATACCGACAGTTAAATCACATATAACTAAAATCATATAAATATTTATTGTTTTATTTTTATTTGTTATTTCGGTTTTATCCTATAAATTTAATTTGTATAAAAAAATTAAATTATTATAAAAAAGTGATTACTTTATTAAAAGTATAAATTAATAAACATCATAGAACAGGAAGTCTGAACAATCAAACAATCAAACCTAGAAACAAATTCTAAAAGTATGGAGACTATCAATAAGCGTGGTCCTAAGAAGGGTTGTCGTAGTGATTACAATATATATATGAAAAGTACCACACCTATTATTAGGGCAGAATATGAGAATATTACAAAATCCAGAAGTGAACAATATTCTATTGTTCGTTCAGGATGGCCAGAAGTTAGGGATAAATTAAATGAAATGAAAAATAAGTATAATCTTGAAGATACTACTAGAGAAGAACAAAACAAAATAGCTGGCATATTACTAATCCTAGAAAAAGAGGGTTGGTAAAGTTTTAATAAAAAAATGTTATATATCTATATATTTTTTATATTTAAATTTATATAAATATTTGCATTTATATAAATTTAAATATGATAAAAAAAAGTTTATATTTTATTTTGTTTATTAATTCCGTTTTATGTTACAAATTTAACCTTATTAAATACTCTCCAAGAAAATATAATAAATCACTTATTACAAGAAGGAAATTATTCTCAATTTCTCCTTTTTTATTCTCATTTGTTTCAAATAATGATGATAAATCAATTCTTCAATTAAGACAAGAAGCAAATAGAATTATTGAAATTATTGAAGCACAAAAACAAACTATTGATTTACCTAAACTAAATATAGATAAATCTAATGATAATAATGAAAAAATTGAAACAAATAATAAGTTAATTAATAACGAAATTAATAATATATTAAAAGATATTTTATTAACATTTAAAAATAATAATCCAGATATTGCATTAACTAAATTAAAATCATATTCTTCTGATTTGAATATAATTAAACAAACTAGTAATAAAAGATTAATGGAATTATTTAATGATAGTAAATATGGAATTCTCTTTAAAAAGTTTAAGGATTTTGAAATTATGAATTATGAAAAATATATTGAAGAAGAAGATGAATTTTATATTGTTGGTGTCAAAATTAAAGCTACATATAAAGATTTATTATATAATGGAATTCAATTTAATGACATTTATTATCCTGAAAATACAGATTTGAATAATAATGAAAATATTTGCTATATAATATATAAATGGAATTTTATTAAAAAAAATAATAAATATGAACTAGTCTCTTGCTACTTAGAACCTCGTATTTAATACTTATCGTATCTTATCATAATTGTTCCACCAATATGTATAATAATTGTTATATTGTGTATTTAATATAAGCATAGATTTTTCTTTATAATTATGATAATTTGTTTTTGTTATATCTTTAATTACTAAATATTTATTATATATTGAAAATTTAATTTCTCTCATTTTTTCAATATAATTATCTTTAATTTTAATTAAATTTTTTCTATAATTTAAAATTTTGGTTTTAATAGTTTCAAACAATTTTATACATTTATTAAAAAGTAGATGAATTCCTGAATATGACAACATTTTGTTGTTTTTATTTTTTTTTTAAATAATCATTTTTTTTACAGTTTTTATGAGCAATGTTTATTATTATTTTATTTAAAAAATGATTTTTAAATAAAATAAAATAAAGAAGATGGACGATAATATTGATAAACAACATATAATAACATTATTTAATACATATGTTAAAGGTGTTGAAATATGTTTAGAAGTGCAAAATATAAAACATTGTGGAAAAGAGGGTCATTGGTTAGAAACACAAATGGGTATAAATCATAATGGGAAAAATGAACCCGATATCAATGGTTATGAAATGAAAAAATCTTCAAGGAAAACAACACTTGGAGATTTTAGTGCTAGCGAATATGCGTTTTCGCAAAAAAATAAAAGAAACAACATTAATATCTTGAACAATTGGACAGATGAACAAACATTAAGCAGAAGTAATTTTATTAAGACATTTGGAAATCCAAATCCAAGTAAGGGAAACAGATATTCATGGTCTGGAAGTTGTGTTCCAACATACAATAATTGGAACTCTAACGGACAGATATTAACAATAAATGAAAATAATGATATAATCATTTATTATTCATTTTCAAAAGATACAAGGAGTGTAAAAATGGATTTTCCATTATTCTTACAAACAGACAATATTGTTATCTCTTTATGGAAATCATCAAAAATGAAACCAAATATTGATAATAAATTTAATAAAAAGGGGTTCTTTATATGTAAAAAAATAGGCAGTACATATGAAAAAATTTGTTTTGGTAAAGCATTTAACTTTGAGTATTTTATTGAATGTATTAAAAATAAAAAAATTATATTTGATAGTGGAATGTATGATGGTAATAGTCGTAACTATTCCCAATTTAGAGGGTCATTATTCTGGAAAGAATTAATTACTGAAGAGTATTAATTATGTATTTACCAAGATAATATGCAAACTTACATGCAACTGCATTACCTATTTGCATAATAACATCTTTATTCGAACCAGTAATTATATAATTATCTGGAAAACTTTGTATTCTTTTTAGTTCTGTAATTGTCAATCTTCTAATTTCTTTTTCGTTATATTTAACCAATGCATCATAACCATCTTTCCAATATCTTGCTGGAATCGTATATGATGGTTTATCATAGTTTAACAGTTGTGCTCCAAATCCAAATCCTTTTTTTTTATTTACAATTTTTTTATTTGCTATTCCTGTTAATGCTTTTTCACTTAAATAGTATTTCTTATCTATCTCTTCTTTTGGAATTAATATATTTTTAACAGGTATTCTATCTTCGACTGATTTTATAATGGGTTCTACTTCCTTTGGTATAATATTTATATCTTTTCTAATTCCAATAATTATAGTACGTCTTCGATTTTGCGGAACTTCAAAATCACTTGCATATAATTTATTAATTATACAATTATAATTTCTTTCTAATTCCTTCATTATGATGTCAATAACATTTTCACCATTAGTTGTTTTTTTTGAAAGCATTCCTATAACATTTTCCATAATAAATGCTTTGGGTTTGAAATAATCAAGATATTTTACATATTCCATAAATAGAGCATTTCTTGGGTCGTTTTTATCCCTTTTTCCAGCAATACTAAAACTTTGACATGGCGGACCTCCTACCAAAATATCTACAATTTTATTTTCTTTATTATATAATTCATTAAACTGTTCAGGGGGCAACTCGGTTAAGTCATAGCAATATGCCGGGTGATTATTATTTTTATTATAACTTTCAACTGCTTTATCCCAAATATCTATTCCCGCAATTACATTCAATCCAGCATCAGTTAAACCTTTTGACATGCCTCCGCAACCACAAAATAGGTCAATTACATTTAATATATTTGTATCATTCATTATAATTTGCTTATTTTGTAATGGTATTTCTTCATTTGATAAAATTATTTTAGATTCTTCAACAACTTCATTTTTGCTTTTAATTAGGTTTATTAATTGTGATTTATTTTTTGAATTGCATTTTGTAATACCAAATTCTTTACATTTTTCTAATAACTCTAATTTACTTATTTTTGATATATCCATTTTTTCTTTAACTATAATTAATAAAATAAAAGGATATTATTCATTTTTTATTAAAATAAAAATTAAAACAAAAAATATATTTGTCCTTTTGGTAGAGGTAAATCATTTATTATTGATAGAAGAAAAAATAAACATTGTATACACGTATATAGTGTTTTAAACAATTAAGAAAACAATATTATAATTGACAATTAAATATTTTTAGTTTATTATATAATTAATTTAATTTTGGTTCAATTTTTGGTTCTAAATCCTTTAAAGGTATATCTATTTTTCTACTATTTTTATCAAAATCAACACCTCTTTCGTTTTCAAGTTTAGTAAATGTGGCACCTTTATAATTACCTAAAACTAAATTTGTTACATTCTCTTCATTGTTTCTAATGTATTTTAATTTTACTTTATCACCCGGTTTATATTTTTTTAATATTGCATATAAATCTTTTGGATTATTTATTTCGTTATTATCAATTGCTATTATAATATCTCCTACTCTTTCTATTTTTTTTGTTTCATTATTTTTTTTAATACCCTGTAAACCTGCATCAATTGCTGGAGAATCATTTGGAACATCTAAAATTAAAAGTCCTTTTTTAATAATTGGTATACCACTTTTAAGAGATTCGCTTTCAGATGGATTTCTTTCCATATATGTTATTCCTAAAATAGGTTTTTGCACATAACCAGTATTAATTATATCATTTATTGAGTTAATTGCATTATTAATTGGAATTGTAAAACCTATACCAGCTGATACACCCATACCTAAAGAAGCTGTATTTATCCCCAATAATTCCCCTTTACTATTTAATAAAGGACCTCCACTATTTCCTGGATTAATTGCAGCGTCTGTTTGTATTACATTGTATATTTTTCTACCGGTTGGTGCAGAAAGTTCTCTATTAATTCCTGATATAATTCCGGTTGTTAATGTATGATCTTGTCCAAATGGATTTCCAATTGCAAATGCAAATTGTCCAACATTTACAATTGTTTTTGGATTGTAATTAATTACTTTTAAATCATCTGTTGGTGCATCAATTTTTAAAATAGCCAAATCATTATCAGGATCTATACCTGTTAATTTAGCATTATATGTCACCGTTTCTTTGTTTTTTTTTGTAATTGTTACAAGTGCATTATCTACTTTATTAATTACATGAAAATTTGTAATAATATGTCCTGATTTATCCCAAATGAATCCCGTACCAACACCTTTTGGTAAATCTTCAGCATTTAAATTAAATTTTTCACCCATACTTGTATATTCTGTACTAATATAGCATACTGATGATAATGTTTTATCATATATATCTTTTTGTTGTTCTTCGATATAGTTTAATAAATTATTTGTATTATCTGCATTTGTTTTAATAGGATTTAATAAACTATATGAACTAATTCCTATACCAGAATATAGAATATTTCTTCTTAACTGGTTAAAGTTATTTTTATCATTGTTTAAATTATTTGCCATTATTAATTTATTAAAATTAAATCCAAATACAGAATTAATTGATAATAATATAAATACTACTTTTAAATAAAACATATATATATAATATTATAAATAAGTTTTATATAAAAAAGTTTTTATTCATTCTTAAATATTATTTGCGATTATATTCTAATAATAGATTGCCATCATCATTACTTAAATAAATAATCGGGTTGAGTTTTATAAAAAAATGATTTATATTTATTTATATCTTTTTAATGCAAAAATTACTATTTTATTTACTACTTTTAATTAATATTATTTATACATTTCAATATATTGGAGAAAATCATTTTATTAAATTAAAAATGCCAAGTTCGATTGATAATTTTAAAAAATGTAATATTTGTAAATTAAGAGTTAATATTAATGAATATATTCCTGAAAATTGTACACTTCCTATTGCTTGTCCATTTAATCGTAAAAATATAAATTAACATAAATTAGATGAATATAAATAAATATTTAGCATCCAAAGATTATTATTTATCAAAATTAAATCAATATTATACAAATAAAGATTTGACAAATGAAGAAAAAGAAAAAATAATGCATAATATTTATAAAAAAATTAATAAATTAATTAATCATATTAATAAAAATTCATTTTTTAGTAAAAATAAATACGAAAAAGAATTAACATTATATATTAATTATATTAATAATTATACATATGTTTATAAAAATCATGTTAATATAATTCATTTTAATTTCGATAAATTTTTTATTAAGAAACAAAAAATTATACATAATATTTTTTTTACATATATGAATCGAGAGTTGACAAAATACACAGAAAATTCAACAAATATTGAAATTTTAAATATTATTGAATATACCGCAAAACAAGAGAAATTTAATGTTAATGAAATTATTGATAATATACAAAACAAACATAAAATAAAATATAATGATATACATATTCATCCTCATAATATAATTATCGAATCTATAGTCGTTAGAACTAAAAATACAAATTTTATTAATGAAATTAAAAAAAAATTTTATAATAATGATAATAAAACATTGTACATATTTGAAGATATTCATGAAAAACATTGTACAAATCATAAAGGCAAAAATAAAGAAAATGATTATATTAGAAAATATAATTTTTTAGGGAAAAATAGAATAACATTGAGTGCCGGAATTTCAACAATTTACGAATCAGGAAATCCTGTTACCACAGACATAATAGATAGAAATATTAATGAAATAAAAGAATTAATAATTAAACATAGATATATAAAAATAAAATTTTTAAGAGAAAAGGAAAATGAAAATGAACAGGAAAAGGAACAAATATTATTTTACAGCAAACATGATATTACTACATCTAAAAATAAAATATATATTGCAGATAGATTATTTCAATTGAAAGATTTTTTATTCAAATATGATAAAGAACTAATAAGAAACAATGTTGATAAAATAGAACAAAAAATATTAACACCTAAGTATTCTCCTAAAAAAGTTTCTACACCTAAGTCTTCTCCTAAAAAAGTTCCTACACCTAAGTCTTCTCCTAAAAAAGTTCCTACACCTAAGTCTTCACCTAAAAAAGTTCCTACACCTAAGTCTTCTCCTAAAAAAGTTCCTACACCTAATTCTTCTCCTAAAAAAGTTCCTACACCTAAGTCTCCTCTTAAAAAAGTTCCTACACCTAAGTCTTCTCCTAAAAAAGTTCCTACACCTAAGTCTCCTCT
>Ga0209534_10000173_pt1 | contig 76927 bp, 51 predicted proteins | sample COG_07_FD_184751 | JGI IMG/M metagenome (GOLD analysis project Ga0209534, IMG submission 184751) | Pelagic Microbial community sample from North Sea - COGITO 998_met_07 (SPAdes) (version 2) | ecosystem: Environmental > Aquatic > Marine > Neritic zone/Coastal water | place: Helgoland, sampling...
CAAGAATGAAATCATCTTCTGCTCTAACTACTACGTCAGAGCAAATTCCGCCTTCGTAGTAACCCTTGCCTGTATCGAATGAGCAAAAAACATTTACAACGTTAGAGTCGACGTAATCGACTTGATCAATTTTTAAGTTATCTATTGTTAAGTTCATATATACAAGGTAAGGCAAAAAAGAGCTGACGTCAAACTTATTGGCGTTTATTTTAAAGAAAGTTATTCACAAAACACCCACCCTATTAGTTAGAAAAATACGAATAAACTTGACACAGATAGCCCGGGGGGTGGTATATATCAATATCCCCTATAAATTCAAATCAATTCAAATTATATGTATAAAAAAAACAACCCACCCCATTAATGAGAAATAAATTAAATTCAATTAATTAAGGGAATTAGAAAAAGCAAAAAAAATCCGAACCCATGTTATTTCTGGGGGTTGGCGGCGAAATCAGTGTATTTATTAGTACAATGAACTCAATTATATCAGTGTGTGAAGAATACAGCGACAATGTATGGTATTCTGAATTTGATGAGTATTCTATGCCTACAAAAATAGCAATAGAAATTGAAAAAAAGTACAAATTTAACTTTTTAAAAACCGTACTCCGACATGGGTACATATTAGGTGGCATGCGAAGAAAAGATGAGAATTATTCTATTCTTCAATTAGAAAAGTCAGAAAAGCCAATAATATTGTCTGATTTGATATAAATTAAATTTAAAATGAGCGAGAGAGAATGCGCTGAAGGTTCGGCGCACAATACACAATTATGTTGGGTACATACTAAATGGGGCAGGCATCAAGCTAGGGTATTAATGGAAACAATACAAACAGAAGGTCATTATGTTATTGTACAAATGATAAACAATGCTTTTGAATTAGAAGAGTCACTAAAGGTATTTACAATAGATCAAATAGAATATATTTAAAATAAATTTCGGGGCATTATAATAATATACATATGTCTACATACAAAAAGAATAGATACTACAAACTAAGAAGAGAATGGAAAGAAAGTAAAGAAGAATACAATAATATTAATGAATTATACAAAGGAATTGAAAAACAATTTATAATTAATATAATTAAATTTTGCGAAGATCACAAATTGGCGAATCCATTTACCGAATCGTCTCCTGAAGCTCAAAATGTTGGCGGCGATGTAATTTCTTCTTCTTTTAAATCACTATATCGAAAGATAGCAGTACGTACCCATCCAGACAAAAACAAAAACAAACCAAATGCGCGCGACATATATGAATCAGCAACTATAGCCAAGAAAGAAGGAAATTTACAGGAGCTTCTCGACGCTGGTAAAAAGGTAGACATTAAATTAAAAGCAAATGAATTAAACTTAGACGAATTAGATCTACTTGAATCTAATGTAAATGAATTAAAAATTAAAATAAACAAAATTAAAAATAGTTATCCTTGGGTTTGGTTTCATTCTAATCCAAGTAAAAGAAATATGATTTTTTATAATTTTATTGAATCTTCATCTTAATATAATGAAATGTAATAAAAATACGAATTCTGAAATTTTGAGGAATTTCGTGTTGAAAACTTCTACTACTTTACTATAATATAGTGTATAACTTACTACATGCCAAAGAAAAAAACTGACTTACAAATCGGGCAGTTTAAATCAAAGATTGTTGTTAAAAATATTGGTTTAACTGAAAAGCAAAAGTCGCTTGTGCGATTAGGGCTAGATGACAATAACAAAGTAATATTTATTACTGGACCAGCAGGTTCAACTAAAACATTTATGGCTGTTTATTGTGCTCTTAAAAAATTAAAACAAAATGATGAGTTGGATCTAATGTATGTTAGGACCGTCATCGAGAGTGCTGATAAAGGGCTTGGAGCTCTACCAGGAGATATAGATGAAAAGTTTAACCCTTATATGGCTCCACTGGATGATAAATTAAGGGAATTACTACCTTCTGGGACAGGAATTAGGCAGGAGTTAATTCAAAGCAAAAGAGCTCAGGCTATGCCTGTTAATTTCTTAAGAGGAGCTAGTTGGAACAATAAGATTGTTATTGCTGATGAAGCTCAAAACTTCACACGCCAAGAACTAACAACTTTAATGACTAGGTTAGGAGAAACTAGCCAATTATTTATTTGTGGAGATTACATGCAGAGCGATATCAATGGAAAAAGCGGATTCAAGGGTATGTTTGACTTGTTTGACGATCAAGAAAGTGTAGAAAGAGGAATTCACTGTTTTTCATTTGGTATTGAAGATATCAAGAGAAGTCAAATCTTAAAATACATTATTAAGAAAATCAATAAAAAATAGTGTAACCACTATATCATGGCAAAAATATTTTTTAACGACAAACAATCAGGAGATAGTCTTACGGCGACCAATGTTAACGACATTAAGGACGTAATCAATACAAACGCTGATCAATTAGAGTCGGACATATCTAGCTTACACTTGCAAGATAGTGCAAGCAGTTCATCCACTACAGCAGAATCTATAAGTAATGGAACTGTTAGTGGTTATTACGACAATAACGATCAATTTAGGTACAATCACCATATCATTCCAGAATCTAATGCTAATTTTGACATTGGTAATGCAGAATATAAAGTTAGACATTTATTTTTGTCAGATAATTCTTTATGGGTTGGAGATAATAACAAAATTACCATTGGTGCAGATGGAAGTATTAATAATGCACGTATAGATAGAAACATAGTACCACCATACATTCAAACACTGCTTGACGACAATGCAGAAGAGATCTATGAATCAATCAAGGCTCCTAACGGCATTCAGGAATTCGCACTGGTTTCAGCTATTTCTCCTGAAATGTACTTAAAGTATGCTCAACAATACAATAATGATGTAACTATTGACGACATTTATCCACCAGAAGGAACAGCTAATTACGACAAAACTCAATGGAGTGTTAATGCGAGCATGATTCCATTTAAGAAAACAAATGCACTTAAAATCTCAAGTTACACACCATCATCACCAGCTAGTAATACTATATATTTCGAATTAGACTTGGATAAAAGCTCTAGTTTTTATCTGGAGTTAAACGACAACACAAAACACCAAATACATTTTAAAATTAAGGCATTAAATATAACAGAAAATTATGATTTTAATATTCATTTAAAACCTACAAACAATTTTACCAATTTCACACAAACTCCAACAGTTCGTTTTAGTTTAGGTGATAGCAGTTCATACAATATAAAACATTATGAGAAATTAACTTCAGATAGTTTAGATGTAAATGGAGATCCAGATTACCTTGCCGCAACAGATTTAATGATTGATGCAAAAATCTTTTTCGTTTCTACATCAAGCGGAACGATAGTAATGAACGAACCTGAAGTCAGTAATGGATTCACAGATGCATATGACTCTAATGGAAATAAATATCGAGCTGGAGGAATGGAAAATTATAACTTATGGGGCGCAAACCCACCCACCGCACCAATATACGCATACGATAATAACGGAATAATTAGCTTTGTTGATGCAATGACCTTTAGTCCTATCGATTTATCTAATATTACAATTAATAATGTTGACCCTGAAGGTTATGTAACTTCTTTTGATTACTCAGTGACAGAAAAAAGAGTTAATTCTATACTAAACTTTAATAGTTTTGGTAGCGAAGTTAATAAATATTGGTAGTGGTTTTATCGAAAAAATATAATTTTTTAATATTAAACCCAGCAAAAACTGCCACAAAGGCCGTATTTACATATTATCAGTCAATTAATCAATCCGAGCAATATAAGCTAGGTTGGCATAGCGATGTAAATCACACAATACGGCAGTCTCAAAAATACAAGATAAACCTCAAAAACATTAAAAAATATTGTTTCATTAGGGGTCCGATAGATAGAGCAATATCTATGTTTCATATGACTTATCAATATTACAGCCTAAGTGACCGAAAAAGTAAATTTAAGAACAGCCTGATGAGCGATAATATGTTGCCAATGGAAAAGTATTACAAACACAATAACGAAATTTGGGCTGATGAGATTTTTAAATTCGAAGATCTAAAAAATAGCATAAAATTAATCAATCAAGCTCACAATATAGATTTGCCAGAATTCCAAGTAAGATCATCAGATTATGATGTGAATTATAAAGAATGGCTGGATGTTGAAACCATAAATTATATATGTGATAGAGAAAAAGAAACTTTCAAACTAATCAATTCAATTTAAGTGTATAACATTATATGTTTGGGAGTATAATGAATACAGTTATTGGCGCGGGTATTAAAGTCGGAGCTAATTTAATTAACTTTTGGTTAGAGCAAAAAAAACAAGACCAAATGCTACTTGCGGCCCGAGATAATGAAATGTTAAAAGCTCTCATTGAAAACCAAAACAAAAGGGCTGATGATCCGTTTGTGAAAGTAACAAGGCGTATATTATTTATGAGCATTACATTTACTATGTGTTTTTTAATGATATATTACGCAATGAATCCACATATTACATATGATGTTTTAATGCCAAAAGGTGATAACTCAAAATATGGATTATTTGCTTGGGTATTTGGAGGTGAAAGTTGGACTCAAGTGGAACTTACAGGAGGATTAATGTTGGCTTCATTTATGGATTTATGCTTTATGGTTATAGGTTTTTATGCAATTCCATCTAAAAAATGAATAAATTTATAATATATTTATTTTCGTTATTATTAACTCTAGGATGTGTTAATAAGTTAAGTGTAAAAAATAAGAACAAACCCGTTTCAACAGAAATTGTATCTTTTGATGTAGTAGATATTGATGAAGATGGAGCAATTTCAGAAAAAGAATTTAATCGAGCAAAAACAAATAGCTCAATCAATTATAAGGATCCAATGTGGTCAATGTATAGCATCATAGGAATGGTTGGAGGGTTATTGGTTTTATCGAGCATATTACAATTTAAAAGGAAAAATAAAGATGTCAGAAATTAATTTAAAAATAGGAGATACATCAGTATTAGATGTAACAGTTTATAGGAATGATGAACCTTTAGACTTAAAAGATTATTTGGTTTTATTTACAGTCAAGAAACCATTTTTTGGATCGATTGGAATGAATAATCCAGATGACACAAAAGCTATATTAACCAAAAATAGTGATATTGATAGTTCTGGAGGAATAGAGAAATATGGATTGGGGAATGTGAGAATAATTTTAGGAAGTTTAGACACCAAGAATATAATCGATGGAGCTTACGAATATGATCTACAAATTTCAAAACCAGCAGAACAAGACACTGTAATTACAGTGGATTCTGGTAATATAAATTTTTCAAAAGAGATCACGACACGTAATGCTCCGCTATGACCACTTGCAAATATTCAGTCAAATTAAATAGTGTAAAAACTATATTTTGCGACAGTAACTTTATATCCAATGAATTGGGTGAAAAAATTGTATTTGATAATATGGAATTCAATTTCAAACAACATGATTATATTGTGGATCAAGAATTATTAGGTTGCGAAGTTTCTGATAAATCTGAATATCATGCGACAATTAATCAAATAATAACCAATAAAAATAAAGACATAAATAATGCTAGCGAAGTTTATTCTGCAACATTTAATAAAAATGTGTATAGTGCTACTATTAAATGCGGTTAATTAAGTGTAATATAATATAATGCCTACAAAACGTCCAGATCAATTACCAGAAGGAGAAGATTTCGACTTTGATGATATCTTGATGGTTGAGAAAGATCCTGATTCACCGGATCGTAAATTATATAAAACTACATTACGTGAATTAATGGAAGCAGCTCTAAAAATTGACTCAGAAAGAATGGGCAGTAATGCAATTGTAGGCACTCAATCGCAATTTGATTGGTTGATAGAGCAAATGAACAAAATTCAAGAAAGCAATATCACTAATGTTGACAGTTACGAAAACTACGATTCACCCACCAAGGAACTTGAAGAATCTTATGTAACTCCAACTCCGACCCCTACACCCAGCATAACCCCAACAGTCTCAGCGACACCAGCAGACCCCAATCAACCCAAACCAAGTCCCTCGGTAACTCCAACTCCTACAGCTACACCTCGACCTGCTACCATATCTCGACAAATTACTATAGAAGGTCGACAAAATGTGATTATACCTTTACCTGAGGAGCATAAACCAGAAAAATATGGTTACAACACTTGGTCTATAAAAGCTGGGCAGGATACAGACAATATTTATTTTAATTATTTTGGAGTATTTCCTGATTTATTTAGACCTAGCGCAATTGGCGAAAAATTAATGTCTTTCATTCAAATTGATCAAGGTTTTTTTAGAGCTGAAGTTGGATTAATAGATTCTATTGGTAATTTAAATAGTACTCAAGGCTTAACTAGTGGCAGCGACATTACATTTACAATAATTTATTCATAAAATGCCAAATGTAGAAGATAGTGATCAAAGTAAGGAAAATGCATTTTTCTTGGTCAAAGATGTTAGCAAAACACTTATTGGTGGAAAAGATGCTGATGGAAATCCTCAAGCTTATTTCGATACATCGGATGTAGGAGTTATACAATCTACAGCCTTATTGCAAAAACTAAATAACTCTGAATTCGTATTGGGTAGCGAAGGGGAAGTTAATCAAACATGGTTTACATTTTTGCAGCAGGGATCAAAAGTTTACAGTATGGGAGGCAATTCTACCCCAAGTACAGTAACGATAACATGGAATAATAGCTCAAACTTAGAATCGGATATTGAAAAATGTAGAGATTTAGAGGTTAATTGGGCCCAATCTGTTTTAGATCAATGGGATACTGTTGTAACTAGCCCCGGTCCCCCACCATTCTTTAAGCCAATCAATACTAATTTTGGGCAAAAAGTTTTTAATAGTGGGGAGGTGAAAAATGACTTATTATCAGCTGACCCCTCAATTTCTAGCATAACAAGTAAGGATACTTTGAAATCTTATCTTGAAGATATTATTTCTGGCGCCAACAATCATTCAGTTAAACCAGGCTCAAGAGGCAGATCCACCATTCCAATTGTTGAGTATTTTAAATTTTACAATTCATCTACTGGCGAAAAATTTGAAAACCCAGGTACTGTTGATGATTTAATGACATTAATCAACTCAATTTATGGTAATACAGAATCAGAACAAATTCAAGCCCAAAGAGATAATTTAAGTAATTTTAGTAGTCTTGGAGAAGCTGTTTTAGCATTTCAGAATTCGACTGAATATTCAGTTGGGCCGTTTGTTCAGGGTGAAGAAAGAATTACTGGGTACCAAAATATTAACACAGAGGAAGCTGTCTCTGAGATACCAGAAGGTGAAGATATAGCTAATTTTACACCATTAACAGAGATTATTTCAATACTTGACAACTTTAAAAAACAATTTAGTAAATATACTGATTTAGGAGCTCCAGAACATTTGTTCTCTGGGGTAATGATTAATAATTATTTAATTGAAAACCAAACAATATCCGGTTTAGCTGATACCCCTTCAGGCAATATCAGTGGCATGTTATTGGTGAGTGATGGTAGTGGTTTCGATTATGTTAGTCATACATTAACCGGCTTAAGCGATACTCCTACTGGGTATTTGTCAGGCTATTATTTGCGTTCTCATGCTAGTGGGTTTGAATATATATCACCAGAAGATTTTGGTGAAAGTATTGACTACTTTACTGGATTAAGTGACACACCGAGCGGGTATGTTAGTCATTCTGGTCATTATCTGATAGTAAATGACGGTGAAAGTGGTATACATTTTACAGGTATTGAAAAAATCGCACAAGATTTAACGAATCATGGTTTTGTTGGGGGCGAAGGGTCAAATCACTTTACAGGACTACAAGATACACCTAGCGATTATAATAGCGGTCACTATTTGCGATCCACTGACAATGGTATAGAGTATGCTGAACCATCTGAACTGGGGCAAGATATACTCACTAATACTACTGGGTTGGCTAGTGGATATTTACGTATTGATGATGACGGCACAGGTATCGTTATTGTTGACCGTGAAACTTTTAAAGACGAAATTGATCTACAAGCCGACTTTACAGGACTACAAGATACACCTAGCGATTATAGCGAAGGAGACTACCTTCGTTCAACCTCAAACGGACTAGAGTACGTTACTACTAGTGGTTTAGCTCAAGATATTGGTGATGAAATCGTTAACAATATAGTGACTGGAGATTTATTGGGATTCACGGGTCTAAATGATACACCTACAGGTTACGAAACAGGTAAATTTGTACGAGTAAATTCCGCTGGAGATGCGGTAGAGTATTCAGACATTTCGTTTTTAAACGATGTTATTGATGCACCCGAAAGTCAATTAGTTAGCGGATTTCTGCAGCTCGATAAAGACGGAAAATTAGTTTGGTCTCCAGCAACTACTGATGGAGATGTTAGTTTTACCATTACTGGGGCGACACATTTTACTGGCCTACTGGATACACCAAATGCTTATGATAACGGTAAGTTTTTAGCATTTGATGCATTTAAAAATCAAATCACAGGCGTGGAGTTAAAACTAGCATCAAGTTTTTACGGGCCTGCAGATGTGATTAACGACCCTAATGATTTAGCTAAGGTAGGAGATAAAAAAATATTAGAATACCATAAAACTCAAGAACATGGGTATGAAATCAAATGGGTTGATCAAATTACTGAAATTACAACCTTTACTGGCCTTAACGATACTCCAACAAATTACCAAGAAGGTAAATACTTACGTTCTACCGCAGACGGTTTAGAGTATGTTGATATCACAGGTTTAGCTGAAGAAGTATCCGCAGAGATCGATTTTCCTGAAGGAGCGACTGGATTCACTGGGTTACATGATACACCAGCAGATTACCAAGAAGGTAAATACTTACGTTCTACCGCAGACGGTTTAGAGTATGTTGATATCACAGGTTTAGCTGAAGAAGTATCCGCAGAGATCGATTTTCCTGAAGGAGCGACTGGATTTACTGGGTTACATGATACACCAGCAGATTACCAAGAAGGTAAATACTTACGTTCTACCGCAGACGGTTTAGAGTATGTTGATATTACAGGTTTAGCTGAAGAAGTATCCTCAGAGATCGATTTTCCTGAAGGAGCGACTGCATTCACTGGGTTACATGATACACCAGCAGATTACAAAAACTACGAAGATAGATATTTTGTCGTTTCTAGCGGTGATTCCTTAAGCTATGAACAAGTTAAATTTTTAGAAAATGTTAAAGATGCTCCAAATGTCAATAACGTTCCTAGTGATGGTACAGGATACTTGCAATTAGTTCAAGAATCAAACGAGTGGATTTTAAAATGGGCTCCAGGAACTATCGAGGGTGATATCACTCAAAACTTTCAGGGCACAGAATATTTTACAGGTTTAGAAGATACTCCAACAGATTATCAGGAGGGTAAATATTTACGTTCTACCGCAAACGGTTTAGAGTACATTGATATCACAGGTTTAGCTGAAGAGGTATCCTCAGAGATCGATTTTCCTGAAGGAGTAACTAGATTTACTGGGTTACATGATACACCCATCAACTATAATAATGGTGCTTATTTAAGGTCGACAACTAATGGTTTAGAGTATGCTGGAATTGAGCCCACTAAATATAACTCAATTAATGATTTGCCAGCTCAAGCCGCAAATCATGACGGAGAAGTGGTTAGAGTAGGTTGTGATTTATATTTATCTTGCGATGGTGTTTGGAAAAAGTTCAAACAAGAAACGAGTGAAGTTATTGACGACCCTAATGATATCTTTCCTGAATGTGTAGAAACGACAGCAGAAGCTTTACAGTATCAGCAATATTTTGATGAAGTTATGGCTGCAGGAAATAGTTCTAGTTTTATAGATGGTTTAAACGGAACTTCTGAAAATAGCGATTTAAAATCTGTTTGCTTATTTAAAAAAGATCTTTATAACTCTGTATCCTGGGGTCAGTCATCCTGGCAAACTAGAGGTTTCTCTAGTATGGGTAACTTTGGAATAGGAAAAGAGCACGATAGTAATTGTAGTCCTAAATTTAAAAAAGGTAGCGATCAATTGTTTTTTATAATTGATACTCGCATCAGCAGCAGCACTGTAGATACAATGGATTTAATTGTGGGAAAAATTAATGATTCATTTCAATACGAGAAAGTGTGGAGTAAAAGAGTAAATAATGAGGGATATAATGGAGTTGCAGATATTACTGATGATTTTAAGCATATTGTATATTCCCAAAATAGAGTCAGTTCAACTACTGTATACGATATACATGTATTGGATAACAACGAAACTACTGGCGGTTACGAACAAAATAGACCGCCAATCACAATAGAGCTAGCTCAGTCTTTATACAATATAACCCCTTTAAATTCTAATTCAAATTTAGGTATCCTACCATTCAGAATATCACAAGATGGAAAAAGAGTATTTGTTATGTTAGGTCATGGAACTGCTACCAACACTAGTTTAAGGTTATTTATTTTTGAATGGAATGGTACAGATTGGGTTTTGCCTTATGTAATGGATATGCCTACACCCAAAGATGGAGCTGTAACAATGATAACATCATGGATACACTCATTTCTTTTGAATGAAGATGAAAGTGTAATTTACTTAATTGGAGGCAGGATACAGACAAGTTCAAAATCTGGAGGAGTATTTAGAATAAATTATGAAAATGTATCTATCGGTCCACAAATAGGTCAAAACTTCTGGAACCATTCATCTAATGGCGTTATGTCAATGAATAATTTAGGTAATATTATTACATCTAGAGACGAGAATAGTTCAGATCCCAACTATATATGGAAGTATAATGAAAATTCTGGAATTTGGGATAGAATTGCAAGCATTAAATCGACATACCTAAGTATGTCTAGGAACGGAAAATTTTTCTTCGATAAAACTGGTTTTACTGGAAAAGTTTATTACTATAATGAAAGCACAAACTCATTGATTCAAATAGCTCAAAATTTATCGACAAGTAATACTGGAAACAATGCTGCAATTTCTGATTCTGGGCAATCAATTGCTTATCCCAATAACACTGCAACTATTGCATTATCTCAAATTCCAGAAGTAGAAGGAGATATTTACAATAATTCTGTCGTTATTGAAGAGTCTAACTATAAGTGGGGACTTTTTGAAGGGAATACCAATATTAACCTTAGTGGCTCAATAGATACAAATTGTACATTTACTGAATGGCAAACCTCTGACGTTAATCTAACTGACTCAAGTAACATTAATACCACCGCAAACATTAATAAAAGTGCATCCATTACAGGTGTATTTAATTGTGGATAATTATGAGTAATAACTTACAGCATGTATTGAATCAAGCTTTCTCTGGAATGGGAGATGCTGTTAGAGCAAAACTATATATAACAGGTTTAAATGACACCCCAACAGGCTACCTTGGACACAGTGGCGATTACCTTGTAGTCAATGACGGTGAAACTGGCATACATTTCACAGGCATAGAAAAAATCGCGGCTGACCTTACAGATTATGGATTTATAGGCGGAGATGGAATTACTGGATTTACTGGACTAAAAGATACTCCTACAGGTTACCAAGACCATAGTGGTGATTATCTTGTAGTAAACGACAACGAAAGCGGCATACATTTCACAGGTATCGAAAAGATCGCGGCTGATTTAGTAGATTATGGATTTGCTGGAGGTGGGGGGTCGACTAATTTTACTGGGCTTCAAGACACTCCGAACAATTATAGTGATGGTAGTTATTTAAAATCCACAGCTAACGGTCTAGAGTATGCTGGAATTGTTCCCACTTCTTACTCAGATGTTTTGAGTTTGCCCAGCAATCCCAATCAGCACGAAGGAGAAGTTGTAAAAGTTGGGTGCGATATTTATCTATCCTGCAACGGAGAATGGCAAAAGTTAGATACATCAAGCCAAGACGACGTTCCATCATCTTATCCAGCCTGTGTTACCACGACTGAAGAAATGGTAGAGTATGATAAGTATGAGCAAGAAGTTTCAGATGAATTATCAGAACAAGAATTAATAAATAGCATTAATGGAATCGAAGCGAATACGGACATTAATAATGTTTGTTTATTCACAAAAGATATTTATGACGATATTATTCTAGATGAAAATGCAACCTGGCAAAATAGGGGTGATATTGGCAATATTATTGAGCGGCGGTATTCATGGACTAGAGTAAGTGAGGATGGAACTAAATTTGCTCATGATAGCTCTATAGTTATTGGATCATCCTCATCGAAAAGAAAAACTTATCTATATTTCACCGTGTCAACCTTAAATAAACAAACTCAAACAATCACCAATAGTCAAACATTTAAAAATGCGAATAGCTTCATTTATATTACTCACAATTTTCAGTGGATTGTCGCAGTAAATTACATTAATGGTGAAGGAACAGCTTACGATGATACTGGAGGCTTAGACCCACATAGAATTGAAATTCATAAACTAAATACTGCATCCAATATTTATGAATTGCATGAAATTTTTGATACACCCGAATCACTAAATATAGATTGGATCGGAAGTGACGAGGCCATAATTTCAGAAGACGGTAATCAACTCTTAATTGCTTCGACCGCTTTAGGTTTAAACAAATTGTACAACTTCGTAAGAAATGGAAATTCATGGGAGCATCTCAATACATTTAGTATACCCGCTATCCCTTCGATAAGACAAATCAATAAAGATTTAACTAAAATAGCTATTTATTCGAACAACACAAAGTTATTTGGATTATATAATATTAATTATGAAACTAGTGTTTTAGAAAATATTATAAGTTTGACCACTCCTACTGACGGGAGAAAAGACTTAGTTAATGAAAATTTCGACACAGTTCTTCAAACCAAGCACCACGCCGGAAGTGTTTATTGGTATTCTGTATATAAATATGATGAAACAAGTAATAGTTTTAAGATAACTAACACTGGAAACCCAAGCGTAGTAGATAAAGACGGGATTAATGCTATTCATCCTACTTATCTTGACCTAAATCAAAATAGTATGTCTGAAGATGGAAACATAATAACTCTACCTGGAGTAGGTGTTTACTATTATAATAGCTCAAACGATACTTGGAATTTAATGGGGAATAATATTAATACCAATATAAATTTAATGAGCTCAGATGGATCAATTATAGGAACCGAGGATGGTATTGTTAGAGAGATTTACTTTACTCAAGTTCCTCGCACAAACACTAGCCTTTATAACAATTCAGTACACATTGAAGAATCAACGTACAAGTGGGGGATTTTTAATGGTGACCAGTCGATTAATATCACAGCATCAGAAAGTGCTGGTTGCACGTTCAGCGAGTGGACAACTGCTGATATTTCTATACTTGGAAACATTAACAGCAATCAAACAACGGCATTAATAAGTCAAGATACATCAATAACAGGTGTATTTAACTGCGGATAATTATGAGTATACAAGATAGGTTAAACTCAGCTAAGTTGATTGGGCAAACAATTGACCAAAGATTATATATTACTGGCTTACACGACACCCCAACAGGCTATCTCGGCCACAGCGGAGATTATCTCGTAGTAAACGATGGTGAAAGCGGCGTACATTTCACAGGTATCGAAAAGATCGCGGCTGATTTAGTAGATTATGGATTTACTGGAGAAAGCTCAACGATACCGAGTTACACAGATCTTCCAGATGTCACAGAAAACGATGGTAAAATAGTAGCCTCTGGATGCGATCTTTATCATTCATGCAATGGAACATGGAATAAAATCGGTGGTGAATCGATACCTCCACCAGCCGAAGCTCCAGGATGTGTAACGAATCTCGAAGAATATAACCAATACCAAGAGTACAAAGATGATTTTTTAGCGGATAATCTAGGTAACACATTTGATCAAATGTTAAACTCGAATAATGATATTAGCAATCTAATCTTTGATGTCTGTTTGTTTCCTGAATCAAACCTAGAGAACGAAAGAAATACGGTAGTTATTGATGAAACTACTTACAAGTGGGGAATGTTTGCGGGCCCGCAAACAATAAACCTTTCTGCAGAGGGATATTCTGACGGTCAAGGAAACGATTGTGTATTTAGCGAGTGGACGAGTAGCAATGCAAATTTTGGAGATTCTAGTAGTGCGAATACTACTGTTTTTGTGGATACTGATTTGTCGATCACTGGAAGTTTTGAGTGTTTGATTGCTCCTAGTCAACCAAGTTGTGATCGAGTAGTTTTACACCTTCAACCAACTGCTGGAGAAACTATCACCGACAAGAGTAGCGACGAACATGCGATCACTGTGGTTGGCGATACAACAGTAGACAACACCAAAACATTGTTTGGTGAAGACACAATGCATTTTGATGGTAATGGAGATGGAGTGAGTGTTGGTGACACAAGCACATTCAAATTTTTACATGACGCTAGCACCGATTACACAGTTGAGTGTTGGGTAAATTTCTCAACACTCTCAGCCCTGGTTAATCCAATAATCGGAACTGCAGGGAATAGCCATACAACTGGATTTAGCATTTATTATGCTGGTAGCAACAACGACAACAATGAATGGAGAGCGTTAATATGGAGAGGAAGTCAAGATGTACCAGTTGCTCGTGTAGATATTTCGGATGTACCAGAAACAAACAGATGGTATCATGTGGCTGCAGTACACACGAACAACACATTGTATTTTTATATTGATGGTGTTTTGGGTGGCTCAAGTTCTGGAGTAAATTATTCTAGCAACGATTGTTGGAGAGAATTGAGGGTGGGTAGCGCTGAAGCTGAAGCAGGTGATAATCGATATTCAGACTGCCAAATCCAAGACGTGCGCATCAGCAAAAAAGCAGTTTACACTGGCAACTTCACCCCGCCAACAAATTTGCTCGCTAACCTTTGCCCCGAACAACCAAGTTGTGAAGATGTAGCTTTACATCTTCAACCTGACACAGGAGAAACTATCACTGATAAGAGTGGTAACGAGCATGTGATCACAACTGTTGGTGATACAGTTGTAGACGACACTACCACACTATTTGGTGGCGACACAATCAATTTTGATGGTAACGGAGATTATTTGACGGTCAATCAAACCAGCACATTGAACCTGGGTGGTAATTTCACCATGGAAGGTTGGTTTTATATAAAAGATCAATGGGGTGTAAACGGTGTGAATTGCTTGGTATCACAATGGACTGACAATAGTGAATGCGGTACAAATTGGTCATTAAATATCAGGCAGTCCACAAAGAACTTGGAGTTTGCTAGAAAAACAACTAGTTGTACATCAGGTGTAGTGTTGACCGGTGGATTTGAATACAACACGTGGACTCATGTGGCTGTGGTTGGCGAAACAACCGAGAACACCATCAAGATGTATGTGAACGGCGGGCAAGCACAACAGTCAATAACAGACAAAGACACCCGGAGCGAAAATTTAACATATCCAATATACATAGGAACCAGAAAATTTGCGAACAATGGTGACCCAATGGACTTCGCTGGCCATATTCAAGACTTTCGTATCAGCAAACATGTGGTATACACAAGCAACTTCACCCCGCCAACAAATTTGTTAAACAACCCCTGTTAAAGTGTAATAAATATCATGTCAGAATCAACACAAAAAATGCTATCAGGAATAGCTGAGATGGCTAGATCGATACAAACTTATGTACCAACAGGGCTTTTTCAATTAAAAGACACCCCAACAGGCTACCAAGGACACAGTGGCGATTACCTTGTAGTCAATGACGGTGAAACTGGCATACATTTCACAGGTATCGAAAAGATAGCGGCTGACCTTACAGATTATGGATTTGGTGGTACCACTTTAAATATACCAAAATATACCACCTTGCCAGACCCAATAACTAACGATGGTAAAATTGTAGCTAGTAGTTGTGATTTATATTATTCTTGTGATGGTGAGTGGGAAAAAATAATTCAGTTTAGTGAAGATGTCATACCAGAAACATATCCAGTGTGCGTAAAAACACAATTAGAAATGATAGAGTACGATGCCTACAAGGACGAAATAGCAAACCAGCAAATGGAGTCGGCATTTGTCGACTCTCTTAATGGAGAAAGTAACAGTTTGGAGGTAAGAAATGTATGTTTACTCAAAAAAGAACCCACTAGCTCTATAAGTATCAACCCAGACGAAGCTTGGAATGAGATTGCGTCATTTGAGATATCGAGGGCTCCAGTTGTGATGAATTATCAAAAAAATACATATATAATAAATGATGCTAAAGATAAATTCTTAATTCCATGGCTAAGAGTTCCAACTACTGATCAATATTCTGTAAGAATTGTCAATGAACAGGGAGAAACACTTTTTAATTTTTCTGGCTTTGGGCGTTATACTTTTGTTTCTATAACTTCTGACTTTAAATATATAGCTCATATGACAGAGATATCTAGCCAGAATAACGACAAAGAAATTAATTTATATAAATTCAATGAATCAAATAATTCATATGAATCCTATGGAAAAATAGAGCACAGTGTATTTACTGGCAATAGAGATGGATTTAGAATTAGTGAAAATGGTCAAAAAATAGCTTGCAGTGGATCCGGAAAAATTGGAATTTTTGAGGAAAATGGTGGTAACTGGGAACTTGTAAATGAAATGACATTTTCCCCCCATCTTCGTACAACTTCAAACATACCTCATATTTCATATAGTCCAGATTTAAGTAAATTTGTAATCGAAGCAAATATATTAGATACAGGTTCTGAGTATATGGAATTTGGGGGACTTAAATTCTATGAGATTGACTATGTTAATAATATAGTTAGTAAATATATGCAGATAGAATGGGATTCTAATGATTCAGTTACATCTTGGGTACTTAATGATAATTTCGACACTTTAGTTGTTATGAGAACTATTCCAGGCCAAGGGTCAACTCATCAGTTGGCGGACTATATATCTGTATACAAATATATTCAATCATCTAATTCTTGGGTGATAACCAATCAATCAAACTCTAACAGTTTATTTCAAGGTGTAGCAGGCAAACATACGATAAATTCTGAACCCCTTGCAATTACTGAGTATGCTTTATCCCCTAATGGAGATTTTATTGTTTTAAGTCTTGGAGAGTATGAAGACACTAGCTCGAGCTATAATGTACCTCAGGACGGCGAAACTATAACTTATTACTACGATAAAGATATTGACCAATGGATACAGTATGGTATTGATCCAATTATTGGGTCTGCATCTCCATTAGCTATATCTAATGATGGATCTACCATAGTTAGTTCAAATCAAAAATATAATATCTCGAAGCAAGCACTATATAGGTATTTTTTTATTAATAAAATGTTTTTTGATGAAAGCTCTTTGACATCGTTTAGTAGTAAGAGTTATAATAATAGTATTTTCATTGAAGAATCTACATACAAATGGGGAATTTTTCTACCTGAAACGACAATTAATTTAAATGGCTCCATTGACCCAGATTGCTCATTTATTCAATGGCAATCTAGTGATGCTGTAATTAATCAACCCAATACGTTTAACACATCAGTTATTATCAATAACGATTCCTCAATTACAGGTGTATTTAATTGTACATAATAATGAGTTACGACAAAGTTCAATTTATCTATAATGCATTCCAAAAAATGGGTGCAGCCATATCGACAAAACTTAACATAACTGGTTTAAACGATACCCCAACAGGCTACCAAGGACACAGTGGAGATTACCTCATAGTTAACGATAACGAAAGCGGCATACATTTCACAGGTATCGAAAAAATCGCGGCTGATCTAACAGATTATGGATTTGGTGGAGGAAGTTCAACCATACCGAGTTACACAGATCTTCCAGATGTCACAGAAAACGATGGTAAAATTGTAGCTAGGGGTTGTGATTTATATTATAGTTGCGATGGCGAATGGAAAAAGATTGGTGCAGATTCTATACCTCCCCCAGAAGACGTACCAGGTTGCATAAGTAACCTTGAAGAATACAATGAATATCAAGAATATAAAGAGCGATTTTTGGCAGATAATATGGGGAGTGCTGCGGAATCTATTTTAAACAATGGAACAAAACTTTCTGATCTAGTCTTAGATGTATGCTTATTCCCAGAATCAAACCTAGAAAATGAAAAAAACACCGTAGTCATTGATGAAACCGAATACAAGTGGGGAATATTTGAGAGTCCGCAAACGATAAACCTTTCTGCAGTAGGATATTCTGATCAAATAGTTAGTTGTGTATTTAGAGAGTGGACGAGTAGCAATGTTACTTTTGAAGATTCTACCAGCGCAAATACTTCTGTTTTTGTGGATACAGATTCGTCAATCACTGGAAGTTTTGACTGTTTCTTTCCTCCTGGTCAACCGAGTTGTTCTGAAATTTTATTTCACCTTCAATCAAACAACGATCAACCAATAGATAAATCAACACATCAAAGACCTATAGAAAATGCAAATAATGTCGTGTCATCTAACGATCAACAATTATTCGGAGGGTCAACTTTTGATTTTACTTCAGCGCAAGGAGCAATCGTAACTGAATTAGTTGACATATCATCTCCTGAAATAAATGGGTTTGAAGCTATAACCACTGAGGTTTGGATAAACTTAAATGATTTAGGTTTAAATCAGGGCTCGAGTCAAACCGTTTTTGAATTTGCTGGAATAGATCGATTAAGAATAAATGGCTCCACAAACAATCCGCGTCCGATAGGGTCTTTATTTTGGGAAAGAGGAAACAAATCTCATTTCTTTCCTGCCGATATTTCACCTTTAAATATCAACCAATGGTATCATATTGCGGTTGTATATACTAAAAGCAATCAAACCCTTAAAGTCTATTTAGATGGAATACAAATTGCACTAATTGAACCTATAAGCTTTTTACTTCTTGATGGACATTGGAGAGTTGGTGGGCCTAGTGGATTCATAAAAGGATACTTGCAAGATTTTAGAGTTTCAAAGAAAGAAGTCTATACAAGCAACTTTACCCCACCAAATAGTTTATTAAGTAACCCCTGTTAAAGTGTAATAAATATTATGTCATCAGCCAAACAAAGCTTATCAGGAATCGAAGATCTACTTTTCGCAGTAAAAGATTATGTGCCAACAGGACTTTTTGAATTAAAAGATACCCCAACAGGCTACCTTGGACACAGTGGCGATTACCTTGTAGTCAATGACGGTGAAACTGGCATACATTTTACGGGTGTCGCAAAAATTGCTCAAGATCTTACAGATTATGGATTTGGTGGAGATGGAGGAAGTTCAACCATACCAAGCTACACAGACCTTCCAGATGTCACGGAAAACGATGGTAAAATAGTAGCATCTGGTTGTAATTTATATTATGCTTGCGAAGGAGAATGGAAGAAGGTGGGTGCAGATACTACAGCCCCTCCAGAGAACATTGAAATACCTGATTGCATTTCAAATTTAGAAGAGTATAATCAATATCAAGATTATGTAGATAATGTAATAAATAGTAATATTGATATAGCTTTTGATATTGGGTTTAGGAATTTAACTGTAGATAATTTTTTTAATAATGTTTGTCTTTTTGGAAACAATTTAAATGTGCCTGAAAATTTAAATTTAATTACTCAAGCACCAAGCAGTACTCAAGCACCAAGCAGTACTCAAGCACCAAGCAGTACTCAAGCACCAAGCAGTAATGCTAACCACATAAATAATAAATACCCAGAAGCTGGTTCTTACGATGTTCTTTGGACAGGTGGAAGCATTAACAATAGTGCCGCTATATCTTATAACAGTTCATTGCCAACTATTACACATGGCACAGATAATCAAGGTAACAGCAACAATACGGTTGTTTTTTGGCAAAAAGCTGGGGGGCATATGGGGTGGGTTTTACCTGAACAATATACTTATGTAAAGACTGGGCAAAAGTTTCAAATATCAATGTGGGGCGGTGCAGATCGTGCAAGTGGCTCAAGGTGGTCAAAAGTTGGTCACTCATCGCATCCTTCATCATGGACAACTGATTACATTTCAAGTGTGTCTTCCAATCAATCGGGGGAAATCACCATTGAGTATTCTTTTAATAAACTTGTAAATAGTTCAGCTCCGACATGGCATTACAATAATCTATTGCTAGTAGCTGTATTTAATTATGGAACCGAGTACGCTTCGTGGTATAAACTAAGTTTTGGTACGTACCTTAATCAAAACCTATTGATTAACATGAGCGAGACAGCAGTTTTAGATCAACCTGTTTTTAATTCGCCTGCGAACACCCCAATACTCGCACCCGGCGAAACTTTGGGGTCAGTGCGAGTAACTGAATCAAATTACAAGTGGGCATTAGTACCAAAAGATAACCCTACAGTAAACATACAGGCGGATCCAGGTAGGTGTCAGTTTGTTGGTTGGCAGACAAGCGATAATTCTATACTAGGTAATCCAAATGATGCATCCACAACCGCTTTAATTAACCAAGACACATCAATAACGGGTGTGTTTGATTGTACACCATAATGAATAAGGCAAACGATTTTCTGAACGGGATCAAGGGTATAGGTAAATATATCTCTGATAGATACTACTTAACTTTACTGAAGGACACCCCAACAGGCTACCAAGGTCACAGTGGAGATTACCTTGTAGTCAATGACGGTGAAACTGGCATACATTTTACTGGTATCGAAAAGATCGCAAGTGATCTTACAGATTATGGATTTCTTGATGGAGTTGGTGGTGGCGGCGGCGGAGGCGGATCTAATTCTTTTGGGATAATTGCGTCCAAAATGGACGGAATAAATTTTACAGGTGAACTGCCAGACATCATTTTTCAAAAAGATGAGAATGGCCTAGAGGCTGCTTTAATATTACATAATGTAAACAAAACTTTAAATAAAATACAATATGCAGCCAATACCGCAGGTACCAATCGTATACTTCGTTTTGATAACTCAGCAACTGCGGGAAACATGACGAACAACGGAACTTGGACTCTAGGCAGCAATTCTCCTGGACCAGTTTCGGTTCAACATTTTATTGATACGGATAAAGCGGCCTATCTGGGCGGCGGCGGTTCTTCAAGCTCTGGAGGTGGTTTTCAATCCAATCAAATCACCAAAGATAATTTCGCTGGAGACTTTGCATTACCAGATGCTCTATATGTGCCATTAATCAGAGCTGGTGAGCTACATTTACGACCATTTTATTTTAATGGTTTCTATGGTACTACTGAAAATGCTTTTGCTTACATTCAGTATGAATGGATTATTGGACTGAATGAGAGATTTACGATTAATTTCTCGAACAATACCCATGGTGGTTTTGCCAATACCACAAATTTTGAATCAACCACCACAACATTCAATTTATCAACCATTCCATCCACAACAACTAACCAGCCAAGCATAAAAGAATTCATAGCCGATGATAGAGCTTTGTATTTTGGTGGCGGAGGCGGTTCAAGCAGCTCGACAACTTTTAACTCTCTGACAGATACCCCAACAGGATATCAAAGTGGATATTATTTACAAAGCGCCGAATCTGGCGTTGATTATGTATCAATTAGTGGGTTAGCTCAAGATCTTACAGATTATGGATTTCTTGATGGAGTTGGTGGCGGTGGTTCAAGTTCAACCATAAGTACCATCAATCAAATCCAAGATAACATAGATAACATACCACTTATTGGTAGCGGAGTGCAGATACCAGATGCAATTTTAGTAAAAGACGTAAATGCAACAACTATCAACGGGTATGACAATTTAATTCAGCTGGATTATCATGGTTGGTCACAAGGCTACGACGCTAATGGAAATAAAACTAGTGATAATCAACATTTTTGGTATGAAACAAACAATAGTGTTGGCACAAGATGGTATATACGATTTGATCTTGTGGATGGATCTTACGAGCAACATAGCGAGGACCAACGCGTCAAAAAAGAATACGGTTCAATACAAGAATACATATCCGGCGGCAGAGCTTTGTATTTTGGCGGAGGCGGAAGTAGCTCTACTGCTGGTGGAGGTTTTATTCATGCAGTATTCAATGGAAATGCTAATATTGTATCAAAATCAAGCGACTGGGATACTCATGTGAATAGTATTACATTTCCACAAGGTGGAACTTTCAATGGCTATGCTCGCATAAATTATAAAAATGCATTCACATCTTTGCCTAATGTGCAAGTAACTGCAGATCATATAGACTCAGCTACCATTCCTCATGTTTTTGGACAAGTCCAGGCTCAGCAATTAGATAGATGCGATATCGTTATTGGAGATTCCGATAATACACAAGCACAAGCGGGATTTTCCGTGACTATTTTCAGCGACGAAATAGCTGGCGGTGCAGGCGGAAGCACCACACCTCAATTTTCTAGAGCTAAAGTTTCATCAAGTTCAAGCATTAGTCATTTCGATGCATATGTCGATTTAGACGCTAACCAATTAGCAACTGATTCTCAAAATTGGATAAGCACACATGCAACTCTAAACACAGTCGGAATATTAGTACCAGAGGATGGTTTGTATGATATATCATTTAATATACGTCCAGTAGAATATAATAATACTAACTGGATGAATAATGTAAGCTTGCTTGGTACAAAATTACGAATCGTTAAGGCTGACGGTACCAATGTATTGGTGCAAGAAACTACAGACTCGAAAAATACAGGCAATGGAACAACATTAAATAATCATTTATATCTTGACAATTTATCTCTGGATCAAGGTGATTTTCTTTGTTTGAGTTGTAGAGTATACTCTAGCAATACAAGTCTGTCATGGGCAGTGGATGATAGGTTTAGCTTTTTATCTGTGTCAAAGTCTGTAGAGGGAGGCGGCGGTGGAGGCACAACAAACACTCAAGAATTAACCGAACAAATCTCTCAAACTATAGTCAATGACAATTTAATTGTATTAGACACAGATTATTCATTTCAAACTAAATATTTAAATGGATCTATTTCTTCTGATAGTAATATTACAGATTTGGAATTTACAAATTTAACAATTGGAGATACTTATCGATTGAGTTCTACGGTGTCTATTAATAGTGATGGTACTGCGGGCGATAAAATTAAAGTAAATTATTATCATGATGGAAATAAAATCGCCGCAGTTTATAGCGATAATATTAGCCAATCAGTAAGTACGTCTGTGTTGTTTAATGCTACAAGTAATAGCTTATTAGTTTCTGGACAAAATTTAGATGCCAATAATTATATAGAAGGAAATCCAAACGAAATAACTTTCACTCAGATAGAAAAAATTAGTAATAACATGGTCGCGCCAGAGATTATTGCTATCACCGATGGATCAACTCAAACATTTGATGGTGCCACAATGGCTGATAACAATTACATCAAAATAGAAGGCGAAAATGTTTCAGCTACTATAGAAATTGACGGAGATTCATTTGTTGTTGCTCAAAGTGGAGATCAAATGGTTTGGGATCAAGGAGGAACTGGAGAGACCGCTTTAAGCTTGGGAGACTCTATTAATGTAACACTTTCCAATGGTAGAGTTATAGAAATTAAATTCTATAGATCGGGCTCTTTATACTTTGCAATTAATAAAAAATCTGAGCCAGCAATCTCACAATGTATATCATCACCCGTTACAATAACAGTCGAATCTGAATATGATAGTGAAACAAGTACTAGCACTTTTAATTATATAACTAGTGATTCAAGCGGTAATGGTGGTTTATTTGGATGCATTGATGTTAATCGCGGAGAAACATTAACGATATTTGTTACCGGTGATGAACCAAACCTCTTATCTCATCCGCTTAAGATAACTAATTATAACGACTTAGGTCAAGCTATGGCTCCACTCTCTGGAGTAGTAAAAACAGATTTAACTGAGGGTACATATGAAGATCATACATACTCCTTAACATGGCAAGTGCCTTGCGATGAAGCAATTGACAAGTATCAATATCAGTGCGAAAATCATGCAGGTATGCGCGGTACTATCAATGTGTTAGGAGTATGCCCATCTCCCACTCCAACTCCAACAGCAACAGTTACCCCGACACCAAGCATAACACCAACTATAACACCAACTATAACACCAACCCCTAGTGTTAGTGCAGGTTCTACGGGGGATTACTTTGACACATTTAATTCAAATGAAGAAATGTTTTTACCGATTACTTTAGAATAATTGGTGTATATTACTTCATGGATTGGTCTATTATATTATCATCTTGTATAGTTGCTGGAACTACAATAATCAGCATCTTTATTAAAGAGCTTGTTCAAGCTAAAAAAAATAAACAAAATGCCTGTGTTGTAAAATACACAAAGCAAAACGAAAACGTTCAAAAAGCACTAGATTTCACCAGAAACGAGACTGCTGCTGATCGAGCATACATATTTGAGTTTCATAACGGTGATCATTTTTACAGTGGAAACCACCAACAGAAATTTAGCTGTACATATGAATCCTTGAATTCAGGAGTTAGCTCTGAGTCGATGAGGTTGCAAGATTTAAGAGTTAGCACATTTAATTCATTTATTAAAGATGTATTGGGTATTCATGGAGATAAATCTTTCACACTTGAGGATATTGAGGGTATTGATAGCCCATTATTACGCAATTGGCTAGAAGAACGTGGAGTACGATCTTCTTATGCATTCCCCATAGAAACATTAAATCATGGCGTAGTAGGAATTATATGTATAGACTTTACAAAAAAGAAAACAGAGATATACAAAAAAGATATTGATTTAATAGAGAATCAAGCAAAAATAATTAGCGGTTATTTAATTTAATTTTAATTGGAATTAATGTAAATATGTTTTTACTATGATAGTATGTTATCAACATATTGTCAACACTGTGGTGGAAAAAACGAATACACTATAACTAAACCTAAATTTTGTTCTAGCTGTGGAACTCCATTAGATCAAGGTTTAAGTCAGGCTAGAGGAGCTACACCATTAAAGCAAAAATCTTTGCGAGCGCAACCAATCCAAAAAGAAGTGCACGATGAAGACGGTACTGACATTTATGAAGTTCCTGATATATCAAATTTAGAGTATGAGATAGAAGTTTCTAACACCAACTTTACACTGGGCTCAATTATGCCTAGAGAGCTAGAGAAGAACGAACCAACCAGACGTAAAAGGGGTAGGCCTAGAAAAAATGGGTAGACCTAAAAAACTTATATTCGAAGATCAAATTGAAGTAATCAATCAAGAAATTCGTAAAAGAAAAAATAAGTGGTTTTTGGATTCTATGCCATGGATTTCTTTTGAAGATGTTGAGCAAATAATAAGAGTACATATTTATCAAAAATGGGATAAATGGGATCAAGAAAGAGAATTAAAGCCTTGGATAAATAAAATTATAAGTAATCAATTCAAAAATATTTTAAGGAATTATTATTTAAACTTTGCAAAACCATGTAGTAATTGCCCTTTTGATACATCTATTGGTGGAGAAAATTTATGTTCATTCACGAAGAGTGGATCGCAAGACAGTAGTTGCCCGCTGTATAAAAAATGGGAAAAAAGCAAAAAAAGCGCTCACGATGTTAAGATACCATTAAGGTTAGACGCTCAAGAGTATGAATCTAGTATTTTTTCGGTCAACTCGTTTAACGTGGATACAGCTATAGTTAAAGTGCAAGAACACTTAAAGAACGAACTCTCCGAACGTCATTATAATATATATGTTATGTTATTCGTGGAAAATAGAAGTGAATCAGAAGTTGCCGAAAAACTAGGATACAAAACTAATGAGCAAGGCAGAAAGGCTGGTTACAAGCAAATCAAAAATATGCGAAAATTATTCAAAGAAAAAGTAATGAAAATTATCAAAAACCAAGATATTGTGATATGAAATTAACTGAAGAACATAAAAAGTTTATAGACGAAAATTTCCAAAGAATGCCAGATTTAATTGAATTGACTCGAGCAACATTTAAAGATGGAACAATTGATGGTAGGTCGAAGCAGGGAAGAGCGGTAAGAGCTTACCTTGCATCAAAGGAAATTAAATATAAAACATCTGAACATGAAATAGTTAAACCAATTGTATTATCAGAAGAGCAGAAAAATTTCATTGAACAATATTCTCAAGATGGAATGAGTAGCTACCAAATTGCACAGCTATTATTTCCTGATGATGAGGTCAAAAAATTGGGTAGAGAACAAAGGGCTGTAGGCAATTACCTAGAGGCAGTAAAAAAAAGAAAAAGAGAAGAAAATCGAGCCGCACGCAACAAATACGATGAACCTAAAAATATAGCTGAATGCTTAGAAAAGGTCAACCTATATACTGATGCAGGACTAAGAGAAGGAGAAATGAAAGCAATGGAAAAAAAATCAATTGAATCTTTATTTCGTTTTTTAAAATCTCCAAGATTTACTCAGATTATAAGTAATTACCATAAAGAAGAAGATCAAGATTTATTTGAAGCGGAATTTATTCGAGCTACTTGGGATAAGCCTGATTTAACTACTGATGAAGTTAATTTGTATGTAAATGTATGTGTTGATTATATAAACTTAAAAAATATATCTTCACACATGGAGAAGTTAAATAGAATGTTTGATGAAGCAGACGAACAGCAAGAGCTGACGGTAAGGTTATCGGAACTACTAAAAACCAAAAGTGAAGAGTATAACCAATGCGAAAAACGACAGGAGTCTTTAATACAAAGACTTGCTGGAGACAGATCAAAAAGGATATCCCAACGTCAAGATCAAAACGCATCAATACTTTCATTAGTCGAAAGCTTTCAAAACGAAGAAGAGCGAAAACTAATGGTAAAGATGGCAAACATGCAAAAGAAGGCCATCAAGGAAGAAGCTGATAATTTGGAATCTATGAATTCTTGGAAGTCAAGAATATTAGGCATATCTAAAAGCGATGTCATCTAGTTTTAAATGTCAAGTGTGTCACGAAGAGTTTGACACAGAAAAGGGGCTTCATATACACCTCAAGAAGCACAAGATGGATTTAGCTACTTACTATACTACATTTTATCCACGTAATAATTTATTAACAGGAAAACCATTACCTTTCAAAAAGAAAGATGATTACTTTAATAATGACTTTTCTACTCGCAGTCAATTAATAAAATGGTGCATGTCTCAAGATAAAGAGACGGCTGCAGAATACGCATTAAAGAAATTAAAACAAAGAATAGAATTAAAGGGTCTTAAGTACGCTCCAAACCATTTAGAGTTAAAGATCAACAAGTTGCCAGACATAGATGTCTACAAATATGCTTTTGGTTCGTATGGAGCAGCATGTAAAGCGGCTGGAGTAAGACCGCTACATGGTAGTGCGATTGATGAAAACTTTTTTAAGGAAGATGAGCATTTTGAGAATTTGAAGATTTTTGTTGACACAAGAGAGCAAAAACCATTAACCTTTAATGTGTCTGAAGATCTAAAGTTAGACTTCGGAGATTATACGGTTGGGGGCGATGATTATAACTATACTTATGTAGATAGAAAATCTGATTCTGATTTTAAGGGCACCCTTTCGGGAGGTTTAGCTAGGTTCAAAAGAGAGCTTCAGAGAGTGCAAGATTTTGACTCATACTTATTTATAGTTGTGGAAAGCGATCTTAATAGGTTATATAAAAATAATGCTTTCGGCCCACACAAATCAAATTTAGAATTCATATACCACAACATGAGATTAATATCTCACGAGTTTGCTGGAAGTTGTCAATTTGTTTTTACAGGTACTCGAACAAACTCTCAATCAGTCATCCCTAAGATTTTAACTTTAGGTAAGAAATTATGGGATGTTGATTTACAATATTATATAGATAAAAATGGCTTGGGATGAAGGAAATCAAACTCGTCGACCTAAGGAAGACGTCAATCAAGAAATTCTTAATTTAGAAGGTTTCCTCGATGAAAATGAGGCAAAGCAAAATCTTTATAAATTCTTAAAAGATAATATTACCTTTACTACTAGTTTAGTAGGTGGAGTAGATTTATTTCCTTTTCAACACATGGCTATCAAAGCTATGTTTGAGACTGATTATTTCATGGGGGTATGGAGTCGTGGTATGAGTAAATCTTTTACTACTGGTGTATACGCTTTCCTTGATGCTATAATGCATCAGGGTGTTGAAATTGGAATATTGGCTGCATCATTTAGACAGTCAAAACAAATATTTAAAAAAATTGAAGACATCGCCGCAAAGCCTGAAGCTAGAATGCTAGCGAATTGTATAACTAAAAAATCAAAAAGCAATGATGAATGGTTAATGGAAATTGGGAGAAGTAGGATTAGAGCCTTGCCATTAGGAGATGGATCCAAGCTTCGGGGATTTAGGTTTCATAGAATTATTATTGATGAGTTCCTATTGATGCCGGAAAGAATCTACAATGAAGTTATTGTCCCCTTTCTTTCTGTAGTAGAAAATCCAACTCAAAGAGAAGACTTGTATAATTTAGAGACTAAGTTGATTGATCAAGGCAAAATGAAAGAGGAAGATAGATATGTATGGCCGAACAATAAATTAATTATGTTGTCTTCCGCTAGTTACAAATTTGAATACATGTATAAGCTTTACAGTCAATTTGAAAACTTAATTCAAGGTAAAGATGTTGATCAAGATAAAGCTACTAGGTGTATCATGCAGTTTTCTTATGATTGTGCACCTAAGCAGCTTTACGACCAAAACCTCATAACTCAAGCTAAGGCTACAATGAGTCAGTCCCAGTTTGAGCGTGAGTTTGGAGCGTTATTTACAGATGACAGTTCTGGATACTTCAAAACGTCTAGAATGGCATCATGTACTATACAAGACGGAGAAGATCCTCATGTTGAAATTAAGGGTCAGCCTGAGGATGAATACATATTAGCTTTCGACCCATCTTGGTCAGAAAGTGAAAGTAGTGATGATTTTGCTATGCATGTATTAAAGTATCATAAAAGCACAGGCACTTCAACATTAGTACATTCTTATGCAATGTCTGGAACTCCACTTCGAGAACATATTTTTTATTTTCATTATCTTATCAAAAACTTTAATATCATTGCTATAGTTGGAGATTATAATGGAGGAGTTCAATTTATCAATGCAGTTAATGAGAGTGAGTTATTTAAAACTAGCAATATAAAAATAAAAGGTGTTGACGGCGATTTCGATAAAATGGAAAATTATAAAGATGAATTAAGAACTGCGAAAATGCAGTACAATAAAAAAGATTATAAGTATTTATTCCTAAGAAAGCCTACATCTGATTGGATCAGAAAAGCTAATGAGTTATTGCAAGCAAATTTTGATCATAAACGTATTTGGTTTGGTTCTAGAGCGATTGATGAAGCTTACAATAAACAAAGAGCTAAAAAAATACCAATCAATAAATTAAAATTTCTTAGATTGTCTGAAGAAGAGTTAAAGCAAAGTGGTCAAGCAAAAATGATAGACTTTATAGAACATCAATACGACATGATTAACATGACAAAAAATCAATGTGCATTAATTCAGATCACAACTTCACCTCAAGGAACGCAGACTTTTGGGTTACCTCCAGAGCTTAGAAGGCAGACTGGACCTGATAAAGCAAGGAAGGATTCGTACTCAGCCTTAGTTCTTGGGAGTTGGATGGTTAAGGTATTTCATGACATGAATAACTCCAAGGCTCAGCAAGCCCATTCTACATTTGCTCCAATGTTTATAAGTTAACTTTTAACTTTTATAGACTTTTAGTTAGACTTTGTGTATTATGTATTGTGAAAGAAAAAAGAAAGTATACAAAAAGATCTGATTATTGGAGCCAATTTTCAAAGCAGGATAAACCTATAGATGATATATTAAAATTGAATGAAGCTATAGGAACATTACCAGAAACAGCTGGAGACAGTTTTTATGTTCAGTCTGCTGCGGCAAGCACTTCAAACAGAAGAGTTCAATATGGAGATCATACAACTTCTAGAAAAAATGCCATACACCACAACAATAAAGAAGATAAATATGTCAATATTAGGAATGGTATGCTTCCTTATGATTACTCTGGCGATGGAGTTAATGTTAGAGATGCTATAGAGCTATGCCAAAAAGCTTATGCTAACATTTCAATTTTTAGAAATGCTATAGATATAATGGCTGAATTTTCTAATTCCCCTATATACCTTGAGGGTGAGAATGACCGATCCAAAAAGTTCATTGAGGGATGGATGAAAAAAATAGGCATATGGAAATTAAAAGATCAATATTTCAGAGAGTATTATAGATCAGGGAATATATTTTTTTATAGAGTAGATGGTAAGTTTTCCAACGAAGACTTAATGAAGATGAATTATGTATACGCATCTCAGACATTAAAACCTGGAGAGATACCAGTTCGATACATGTTACTTAATCCTTATGACATTGTTGCAGATAAAGCTACCGCATTTCAAGATGGAATATATAAAAAAGTATTATCCGACTATGAGCTTGAAAAATTAAGAGAACCAAAAACAGAAGAAGATAAAAAAGTATTTGATTCATTAGACCCTGAAACAAAAAAGAAAATTAAAGATGGATCATTTACTCGTGATGGTTTAAAAATTAAATTAGATTCAGAAAAATTAATTTATTCATTTTATAAAAAACAAGATTATGAACCTTTTGCTGTTCCTTTTGGCTTTCCTGTATTAGATGATATTAATTGGAAGTTAGAGTTAAAGAAGATTGATCAAGCTATATGTAGAACCGTAGAGAATGTAATACTTTTAATTACAATGGGAGCAGAGCCAGATAAAGGAGGAGTAAACCCAAACAATTTAAAAGCCATGCAAGAGCTATTTAAAAATGAGAGTGTTGGCAGAGCATTAATTGCAGATTACACAACTAAAGCTCAATTTGTTATTCCTGACCTTAATAAAGTTCTTGGTTCTGAAAAATACAAAATAGTAAATGAAGACATTAAAGAAGGTCTACAAAATATTATTGTGGGTAGTGAAAAGTTCTCAAACACACAAGTTAAAGCTGAAATATTCTTAGAGAGATTAAAAGAATCTCGTAATGCATTTTTAAATGATTTTTTACAGCCGCAAATTAAAGAGGTTTGTCAGAACATGGGATTAAAGTCTTATCCCACAGCTAAATTTGAAGAGATTGACATTAAAGATGAAGTTCAGTTTCATAGAGTTATTACTAGATTGTTGGAAATTGGTATACTTACTCCAGAGCAAGGCATCAAATCCATGCAAACTGGACTGTATCCAAATCCACGCGAATTATCTCAAGTTCAAGAAAAGTATGTTGAGCAACGTGAAAAAGGTTATTACAATCCTTTGGTTGGTGGTATACCAATGATTGAAAGTGTTCAGTCTGAAAAAGATCGAGAAATTGCAGAAGAACAACTAGAAATCCAAAAAGAAGGCGCGCAGAACCAAAAACAAGCTGTTCAGCAAAAAAGTAAAGAAACACAAAATAAAACTAAAAAATCTCCTGGACGACCAAATGGAACAAATCAAATTCCATTACAAGCCGCAGATTATTATGGAAAAGATAATGTTCAACAAACAATATATGATATAGAAGATTTACAATCTTATGCTATTGCTAATTTCCAAAAATATAAAAATTTAAAAGAATTGAATGACAACCATAAAGATTTAATTGTTAAGTTGTGCGAATCAGTTGTTTGCGCTAAAGAACAAAAGCAGTGGAAGCGTACATTATTGTCTTGCGTTAAGAACATCGATAATATTCAAAAGTTAGATGTTATGCCTGACATATTGGAGGTGTCCGCAAAGCATGAACTGTCCGATTACCCTTCAGCTATATTATATCATAGCAAAAATCACAAAAAATAGTGTACTTAAAATAGATGAGCAAAAAATTTAAATACACTACAAATTTTTCAAATATAATTTTAGCGTCTGGAGATGTTGATTCGCCAGACCTTAATATCAGTAAAGCTTCACTTGAGTCATTAAAGGAAATCATACCGACAGATGTCGATCTTGAAAAAAATATGGATTTACTCGCTGTGGCATTTAATGGAGCAGTAGTTAATGCATTTAATAAGAACGGTGATGGAATTGACTCTAAATCAGCGATAAACATTCTTGACCAATTTAAACATAAGCCAACTAATATTGAACATCAAAAGGAAAAGATAGTTGGACATATAGTTTCTGCAAGCTTTTCTAGCTTTATGGATAATGAGATTCTATCTTCGGAAGAAGTAGAGAATACAAACGAACCATTTAATATTGCTCTAGCTTCTCTTATATATAGAATGATCAATCCTCAATTTGCAAATTTAGTCGAACAATCTGTAGATCCAGAAAGTGAGCTTTACCATAAAGTCTCAGCTAGTTGGGAAATTGGTTTTAATGATTTTGTATTGGCTGTTGGCAGTAATGACTTGAAAAACGCCGAAATTATCGATGATGAGAATATGATTGATGAGTTAAAAGGTAATTTAAAAGCTCTTGGTGGCGAAGGAAAGATGAAAGATGGCTCACCAATTCACCGATTAATTGTTGGAGAAATTTTTCCTCTCGGAATTGGCTTCACCTCGAATCCCGCCGCTAATGTAAAGGGATTAGTAGTTAGTTCAAAAACAGAACAAACACCAACTACAGAAAAAAAGGAAAAAAATATTTCACAAAACATCAATTCTGATGTAAATAACAAAAAAAGTATTATTATGGACAATAACGAAATTTTAAATAATCTAGTGTCAGCTCTTGAAGAAAAAGTTTCTGAAAAGAAATTCTCTGAAGAAGCAGTGGCTACTGTATCTAAAATTATTAATGACGCAATTCTTGAACGCAACGATTCGTTCGTACAAGAAAAAGAGCAACTTGAGACTGAAAAAGCTGAGTTAACTCAAGCCGCAGAAAAAACTGCAGCTGAAGTTAAGAAGCTTAGTGAAGAGCTTACAGTTGCTACTGACCGTGTTACAGAATTAGAGCAGCAGCATAAACAACAGGAGGCAGTTGCTCGTTTTGATGCGAGAATGTCCGTAATCGAAGATGCTTATGAGCTCGACGAAGATAGCCGTAGGGTTGTCGCTCACGAACTTAAAGATCTTGAAGAGTCTGAAGAAGCATTTGCAACTTTCCAAGAGAAATTGCAAGTTGTACTTAAACATCAGAACAAAGAATTTATCGCTAAGCAAGAAGAAGAATTTAATGCTAAGCTCGCTGAAGCAGTTGAAAAACGTTTGGCAGAACTTAAAAGCACTGATTCTTCAGAGGAAGAAGTTGTTGAAGAAGCAATGGACAAGGTGGAAGCCGAAGAAGAAGTTGTCGCTAACAACAATGCAGAATCCTCAGAGCAAGAAGTTTCCCTGAAGCAAAAATTTGAAAAAGCTTTCTCGGAAGACAATTTAACCATAAACTACTAAAATATAAAGGAATAAAATAAAATGGCTATTAGACTATTACCGTTTCGTGATTACGATGAACATGATGTCGTAAATCTCTTCAAAAGTGCTGGAACTCTCGAACAATTCATCGATCTTTCCCACGCTGACCGCCGCTCAACCGCTCAAGGTGATGCTGGTGTATTCGTGAAAGTTTCGAATGGCTCTCTTAATGCAGAGGGTACAAGTTGGGATCCAATTGATATCGACGCTCAAGCTGGAGCAACTTCTCTGCTTGGAAAAACAGATTATCCAAATGTTGCAAAGAATTTTTATCCAGAAGCGACACTGAGCTTTGCTCCTATCGCAACTGCCGAAGATGAATGTATTGGAATTACACTTCGTCAAACTGTTGCTCGTGATGAGCTTGGAGAAAACCTTCTTTACAATCAAATCAAGAAAGACGAACTTTTTGGAGTTCTTCCTGGTGAAGTTGTACCTGTTCTTTCGAAAGGTATGATTTCTATTACTTCTGATGCTTTTGAAGGTGGTACTGTTGGTACAGCTGGACAAGTTCTTATTGGAGCAGCTGACGGACAAGTTACAGCTGTAGCACGTACCGATGTTACAGTTGGTCAAAAAATCCTTGGAACCATTCTTGCAGCTGGTTATCGTGATGACGAAGCTGGAACTCTTGGTGGAACCAATGTATTTGGTAAAGCAGGATTAATGAAAGGTGGCTACGCTATCGTAAAAATCGATTGCGCATAACATTTAATAAAGAAAGGTAAAATTTAAAATGAAAATTACATTAAAAAGAACACCCGAACAAATTGAGCTCGTTAAAGCAATGGCTTCTAAAAACCGCGATGTCGCGTATGAAGCTCAAGTTGCATTAGCAGAATTTATTGGACCTGTATTGGCTAAGGTTATCAACCAAGCTCCTACACTCAGTAACTTATTCTCAAATTTCGCATTTAGCGCTGATGAAAGCCCAAGTATCCCAATGGATCTTTACTATGACGTAACTGATGAAGATTATGTCACTGTTTGGAGTCAAGCCGTACCTGGTGGCCTTCCTACTAACACAGTAACACCTATCGGTGGTGAAATGAAATTCACAACCTATCGTCTTGATAGTGCTATTGATTTCGATAAGCGTTATGCTCAACGCTCCCGTATGGATGTTATTAGTAAGTCTTTCTCTCGTATTGCTCAAGAAGTTCTTCTCAAGCAAGAACGTAATTCTGCCACTCTTCTTCTTGGAGCTTTGGCTGAGGCTAAAACAAAAGGACGCAACCATGTGATCAAAGCTGCCAACAGCGGACGTTTGATTCTTGACGATTTCAATCGTCTTCTTACACTTGGCAAACGCATCAATACTGCTTGGACTGGTGGTACACCTGAAGGTGGTATCGGAGGCCGTGGAGTAACTGATCTTATCGTTTCTCCAGAAGTTGTACAAGGTCTTCGCGAAATGGCTTACAACCCAATTAATACCAAGGGTAACAACACTGATATCGCTGCTACTGATAGTATGCGTGAAGCTGTATACTCTAACGGTGGAATTCCTGAATTCTATGGTATCAATATCATGGAGCTTCAAGAAATGGGTAAAGGTCAACGTTTCAATACTTTGTTTTCTACCCTTGTCAACGATAAAGATAATGACATTGGCTTTAAAGGCGATGATCAAGATCCAGAAGGGTTCACATTTGGTGACACTAACGATTCTGAAATCGTTATTGGTCTTGATAAGCGTGTTGAGTCTATGCTTCGTGCAGTTGCTACCGATTCTGAAACTGGTTCCGAGTTCTCCTTGGTTGCTGATGATCAATACAGTGTTCGTCAATCCAAGATTGGATACTATGGTTCTATCGAAGAAGGTCGCATGATCCTCGACAACCGAGCCCTCTTTGGACTTGTAGTGTAAGATATTGTTCTACAATATTCTTTATCAAAAAATCCACCTTTATGGTGGATTTTTTGTTTATTAGAGTTATTATATGTGTATAAAACTTTAAATTATAGAAATTATTATGGCCACAAACAAAAGAAAAACAACTAAAAAAACAACAACAAAGCCTTCAGCCAAAAAGAAACCAATGCAGTATGCAGATGGTAAAGTAGCTGATAATAGACAAGATCTAGCAAAAACTGTAGAAGAGTTAATGGGTGTCAAAAGCAGGGATCCATTCAAGTTGGCTAGTGGAGAACGTTTCGACGAAGCTGTAGCTAGTATGAGTTTATCACAACTTCAAGAAATTGCGGTTGAAGCTGGAGTGTTTCCATCTGGAACCAAAACTACATTAAAAAACAAATTAATGAAGGAGTATGAAAACCGTACTCATGGTAGGTATGGAGCGAGTACAAATAGTAAGCCAATTGTTGATCCAAAATCTCAAAGAGCTAAAGATATTCTTAGAATTATAAACGAATAATGAATCAGTTGGGCGAGCTTGGATATCATATTTGGGATATTGAATTTGGAGATCATTCTACAGCTTTAGAAAGAGAGCGTAATGCTTTATTAATTTCTGGGTATTTAGAAGCTAATATAGGTCAGTTAAATACATTAATTAACACTGACTTTTATGTTAATGAAGAGCAAGATTCAGTGGTCCCAGAACTAAAGTATGAAGAGAAAGCTATATTCACTCAATTATACTTGAAAGATTATATGAACAAGCAAGCTCGCAATATTTTAAGAAATGCAGCGAGTAGCTCTTCTTCTACAAATACTAGTAGCACGACCACTACTGATGGTGTAACAGACTGGATAGAGTTGAGAGAAGGTGATACCTCTATCCGAAGATCCGTCGCTACATCAACCAGCAAGAATACATCAGCACAAATACTTCAAAAATCCGCAGCAGAAGCTAATCAACTATTAAAAGAGTTAGTTCATTCCTACAACATGTATGGATCAGTACCATTACAAGTTGCTGGAATTGATGGTGGAGAAGTCGAGAGTACATATGTAAGATCTAGCGAACCAAACTTAACCAAAGAGCTTGATAAATTAAAAACTCAATTTAAGTTACTAAGTGAAGCATTCGTAAAAACTAACGAATCTACTCAAGAAGAGCTAAATAGTGTGAGGAATCAAATTACATCTCAAGCTATAGAAGGTTTTGCTAAAACTATACCTATACCCAAAGATAGCGAAGAATTATTTATTGATTGGTCTACAGAATTTTTTCCTCCATTTACTCCTACCGTACTAGCTACTCTAAGAAGTTTAGATGCTGAAGATCCAATTGTTGCGTACAGAATTGAAGGTGGAGTATCTTTGGGAGGTGTGAGATTTGCATTTTCATCAAAAATACCTAGTCATTCATACGCTTTAGAAGTTGCGGCATTTATTATAGATAATACTAATTAACCAGCAATTTGTTCAAAAATATTAAGCTGGCTATCAGGATCAGCGTAGTACCATTTATACATTATATCTTTTTGTATGGTTGATATTTTGTCTTCCATTTTTTTAATTTCGCGCTCAATAGTTTCTAGTAGATCAGGATTAATTTCCTGAATGTCTATATCTAGATCAAGTGCTACTTTTAGTATTTTATTGAAATCGCCCGATAGTTTTCCAGAAGTTGCTTGCTGGTAGAGTTCGGCGCGCGACTCTATTTCTTCTTCTGATAGCCCAGTCGTTTTATCGGGATGTGTTTGTTTCACTATTTCTCGATACAGTTCTTTTACTTGTTTTTTGTCTTTTAGTTTTTGCTTTTGTTGTTCTGGTTCTTTTTTAAATGGGGGCTCGATTCCTTTGCGCGAACAATAGTCAAACATTGTAGATATGAATGTTTGTTTGGCATGTTGGAAAATATCAGAAATTTCTTCGTATTCTATATTGAGATAAGATATTTTGTGTTTTAGTTTTTCAAATTTTTTTGCAAGAAGCTTGCGATATTCTTCTTCGTTAGCTTCGGTAGATAGATCGTCTTTATGTATGAACTTTTTGTTTTCTGGAATATACGCTCCAAGTTCATCTTTCTTGTGTTTTTTAAATAGATCTGTCCAGTCTTCCATGATGGTATTTACACATAAAAAAGACGACCCCCGAAGGGGTCGTCCAGGTTAAGGGTTAAGATTAATCGATTATACAGATGCTAAAACATCAATTTTATATCCTGTGGATGGAATTTCATCCGAGAACATAAATACTGCACTGCTTGTTGACGGATCTCCACTAAGTTGTACGCCAATGATAGGATCATCAGCAACATAACTAGTAAGACTTCCTACAACTGCAGGAGCAGAAGCGAATCCAACACTACTATAATCAATAGTGACAGATATAGAGTTTTCACTTACATCTTCTTGAACAGCATATACATCGTTAGTGCTAACTAACAGCGCTAAGCTATCGATGTCATCTGCTACTGCGGTTTTGTTATCGCTGTCTTGAGTGTTCAAGCTTAATACATCAGAATCTAGAACGGTAACATTACCAGCGTGTAGAGTTGACAAGCTATCGATGTTATCTGCTACTGCGGTTTTGTTATCGCTGTCTTGAGTATTCAAGCTTAATACATCAGAATCCAGAACGGTAACATTACCAGCGTGTAGAGTTGACAAGCTATCGATGTTATCTGCTACTGCGGTTTTGTTATCGCTGTCTTGAGTGTTCAAGCTAGATACATCAGAATCCAGAACGGTAACATTACCAGCATGTAGAGTTGACAAGCTATCGATGTCATCTGCTACTGCGGTTTTGTTATCGCTGTCTTGAGTGTTCAAGCTTAATACATCAGAATCCAGAACGGTAACATTACCAGCATGTAGAGTTGACAAGCTATCGATGTCATCTGCTACTGCGGTTTTGTTGGTGTTGTCTTGATTGTGTAAGCTTAGTACATCAGCATCAAGATTAGCATCATCGCCAGCGTGAAGAGTTGACAAACTAGTGATGTCAGTTTCTACAGCGGTTTTGTTGGTGCTATCTTGAAGGTTTAAGCTAGACACATCAGATTCAATGCCTGCACGACTAATTAATACGTTGGAGCCATCTGTAATTTCAAATGCTCCAGCTTCACTAGACTCAATGCGAACCTGATCGCCGTTGAGTGCCAATTTTTCGGTTGAGAATATTTTTGCCATACCAATATTTATTTTAGGTTAGGAACCACATTCAACCAATTAGATAGACGCCAATACGTCGAATGTATAATTATCCGAAGGAATTGAGTCAGAGAATACAAACGTTGCACTAGTTGTGCTAGGAGCCCCACTAAGTTGAGCACCAATGATAGGATCATTAGCTCCTGTGCTTCTGAGAGTTCCAACAACTGCAGGTGCACTAGTGAATCCAGCACTAGTGTAATCTACAGTGATAGATGCGATACCAGCTTGCATTCCATCGGTAGATGTAAGATTGTCAGCATATACATCATTTGTACTAATGATTGCTGACAAGCTAGCGATACTACTGTCAAGAGTACTTTTGTTAGTGGAATCTTGAGTGTCGAGACTTCCGACTTGACTATCAAGACTGCTAACATTTGTGCTTTCAACGGTAGCTAAACTAGCGATACTGCTGTCGAGAGAACTCAGGTTAGCGGAATCTTGAGTGTCGAGACTTCCGACTTGACTATCAAGGCTGCTAACGTTTGTGCTTTCAACGGTAGCTAAACTAGCGATACTGCTGTCGAGAGAACTCAGGTTAGCGGAATCTTGAGTGTCGAGACTTCCGACTTGACTATCAAGACTGCTAACATTTGTGCTTTCAACGGTAGCTAAACTAGCGATGCTGCTATCAAGAGAGCTCAGGTTAGCGGAATCTTGAGTGTCGAGACTTCCGACTTGACTATCAAGGCTGCTAACATTTGTGCTTTCAACGGTAGCTAAACTAGCGATGCTGCTATCAAGAGAACTCAGGTTAGCGGAATCTTGAGTGTCGAGACTTCCGACTTGACTATCAAGGCTGCTAACATTTGTGCTTTCAACAGAAGCTAAACTAGCGATACTGCTGTCGAGAGAACTCAGGTTAGCGGAATCTTGAGTGTCGAGACTTCCGACTTGACTATCAAGGCTGCTAACATTTGTGCTTTCAACGGTAGCTAAACTAGCGATACTGCTGTCGAGAGAACTCAGGTTAGCGGAATCTTGAGTGTTCAAGCTTCCGATGTCAGATTCAATCGTAGCACGACTAATTAGTACATTGTCATTAGCGTCTGTAATTTCAAACGCTCCAGCTGTACTCGACTTAATGCGGATACTATCCTCATTAATTGATAATTTCTCGGTTGAGAATATCTTTGCCATACCTTTATGTACAGCTAATTATCTATTTTGTGAAATTTTTTTTTGACTATTTTGAGCCCCAATACCGCATAAACACTGACTTTAAGCTATTTCCGTAAGCCATAAAGTGCATAATAAAAGTTTCATTATCAACAAACCTTGGATCGGTATTAAATTTACTCATTGGGAATATTTTTCTATTATTTCCATGAGGGTCAGATCGTTTAAGGATATCACAAAACACTTCTTGATCTCCTCCGCTAGAATACAGTTCACTTTTATTTCCATGGAAATCTTTCCATTTTTTTATTAGGTTTTTTGTATACTTGTGATTTTTAAAAATTACAACTCCACTATTTAACATAGAATTATATCCAATATCCTCACAAGCAATTATTTTTTTAATTGGAACACACTCACTTAAAATATTTTCAAACTTTTGATTTGGGTTAAAAATGATAGTATCAGAATCCATCCATACAATTGTTTCGTGGTTATCGAAATGATTGAGGATAGCATGTGATTTAGACCAGTTTGGGTGAGATTCTTTATCTAGCCTGTCTCTATAAACGTGAAATGTATATCCTTGCTTGAAAGCATAATCGCGGATACTAATTTCGGATTCAATTGCGTATTCTGATATTTCAGGAGTATATAATGAAACGATACCTATTTTTTGTCCAGGGTTATAGCAAGTGTATTTCTCTTGAGGCACTTCTCTCTTTGGTAAATTTTTAGCTACAAAATCAAGAAAATTATATTTTTGAAATTTTTGCCATTCATTTTTTAATTTAATGAATTCTTTTTGCTTAGATGTAACATCATCAAATGATCTGATAATGGGGTAAAAAATACTAAACTTCCTCCAAAATTCAGAACCCAAACAATCACTATTCCAGGGTTTATCTTTTCCGATAAAATGTAATACTCCTTGAGTATGTTCCACTACACCATCCCTTTTTAATAAATGAACCCCATTTTCTTGGAGTGTAATGCAGTGCTCTAATTTAAAAAGGTTATTGGAGGCACCCTTCAGTTGATCAGGAACGAGTATATTTAATTCGTCGGGCAGTACATCAAAATTACATTTGCAGAATAGATTTATTACATCTTGATCTCCTCCAGTCGTTGGAATTTGATAATTATTTTGTCTTTTTTCGTTCAAGCAAAAATCTGTAAATTTTTCTTTTCGAAGTCTTTCTAAATTTAAAACAATAACTCCACAATTCCCGAGCACTCGATCTCCAAAACTAAGTGGATTTTTATTCTCAGTCACGGTTCCTTTAGAACCGTTAAATGTTCGCCAGCCATTCTTAATCTCTGGCCTCAGCGCAATTCCAGAAATATCTGTTTTTATATTATCAAATGCACTTAAATTAACATAAGGAATTGTATCTATATCAAAGTATATAACCCTATTAACGTCTTGAAGTATCTCCGGCATTTGTAATTTTAAATTTGCCGAGCTTGATATATGACTTATAGATTTCCATGATTGATCGCACTCAATTATTAACTCTTTCTGCATGTATTTCTTGAAAGTGATATTGTGCTTGTTTACTAAAAATTGCTCTATAAAAGTTAAGTCAGATTCTTCTCCAGAATAAATAAAATGAATATTAATGTTATTATTTGTATTTTGTTGACACAATGCATTAATTGGATTTATTGCGTACTCTATTAAATTAGAATCGCAACAAAAGCACACATCATAAGTAGAATTAGTTTCTTCAGTAAATTTATCTTCATCAAACCTAATATCGGAATTTTTATCTAATTCTATATTATCATTCTCTTCGTGTAACTGTCTAGCCATTAATGGATTAAGGTGAAATAATTTATTTGGCGCGGAGAATAATTTATTTTTATTTACAAAATTAATCATAAAGAAATCCAGGGCGCCATCAAATCCTCTTTGTTCAACCCATTGACACATTAAAGAGGCACATTGTTTCGATATAACGTAAGAGGAAGCATTCATGTGCCAATAGTGATCATCCTTAATGAAGAAGTCTTGCTTTTTAATATTATTAAAATAATTATTGTATGGTTGTAACACTTTGTGATAACTAGGCTTATTATATGGTTGACAGCCGCCGAGATATATCAAGGAGTAATCGCTAGGCATAGAGTGCGACCATACACTATTCCAGAATTTAGTAAAACCTTCCTCAAACACTACATCATCTTCTAATATTAAATAATTATCTGCATTTTGATCTTCTACTAACTGCTTCCATAATCTATAATGACTAATTGCACATGCTATTTCTGATTTTTTCTTTTTTAAATATAAATCATCAGGAAATAGTTTTTTAATTTCCTCCGTGAGCTCTAGGGATTTAGAGTCAATAGCAGGAAACCTTTCTGTAAAAAATGGAGTATTTTTATATATATGATCTAACCGATCAGTTCGTCTATCGAGATTGATAAAAAAAGATTTAGATATTTTATTTAATTTCACTTATTCTCTAACAACAATTGATATTGATTCAATATAGAAGTTTGATACGGACTGTATTTAGCGACAAACTCCCTACCTCTTTGTGTATATTCATCATGGACTTTTTCATGATTTAGTATTGCATTCTTTAACTGTTTAGCTCCCATATCCACATTAAAGTCAGGATAATAGTAACCTTCATTCATTAATGTTTTTGAGTTATGTACGAGAGGTAGCCCCATATAAAGAGCCTCAAAATGCGCATAATTTAAATCGTTATCATACTGATGAGAGACAATTGTTCCGCCGAATTTAGAAAAAGCATCTAGACTGCACCAGCGATTATTAAAGAAAGTGAATTGTCCCCTGCTGACAATTTCATATCTTGACATATGAACCTTGAAAAAAGTATTCTCTCTAACTTTTTCTGTGCAATAAATATTGACTTTTGACAATTCGTTAGGAAAGAGTGTTTCAAATTTTTGGGCAATACAAAAAGGAATCAGGAAATGCTTATTAACTAATGTATTCGATTCAAAGATTTGAACAGAATTTACTGTTTCAGGTTTAAAAAATGGGTCGCCCCCTCGCTTTTTTATCTCGTCAATTTTATCTTGAATAAAGTATGTGTCCCACACATATGGAGCAACTTTAACATTTTCATTATCATAATGAACCTTAACATACTCTGAACCAAAATCATGGTGAGGAGATACCCAAATCGCATCTAAAACTTTACCAATATCAGTCGAATTAGCTTCCACATTATCGTCTTCTGGAGGATGTAAGATTCCTCTCAAGTCAAACATTACCTTATTGCCTAATTGTAATAAAAATATTTTTGAATTTTTTCTCCTTCTCTTTAATTCAATTAAGGTTTTAGTGTGAACTTCAAATCCAGCCAAAATAATAACATCAAAACTTTCAGATTGGTCGTTTACGACATCCGAAAGCATCATATATTTATGATTAAAATTTAATTTTCTGTTTGGTTTTTCTCTCGTTAAATAATAGACTTCGTGCCCCAATCTAAAAAATATATCATAAATAAACTTAACATTCTGATTAAGTCCATTAGACCAAAAACTATTAGCTAGATTAAGAGTGATTCCAATTTTCATGAAAGCAACTTTCTATATTGCTCTCGAACACGGTCATTGTCAGGAGAAAATTTATGTAATACGTTTTTAGCTGCCGACCTATATGTATCTATATTGTCGTCGTGAAATTTTAAAGCTCTAATTAATTGTTCTGCGCCAGTATTAATATCATAACCAGGGTAAAAATAACCAACCTCTTTAATGTCAAAAGAATTATGTATGAGAGGTATATCTAAATATAAAGCCTCAAGGTATACATAATTTAAAGAATTTAAAATTTGATGGGAAACGATAACATTAGATGTATCAAATATATCTTTCATTGAAATTCTATCGCCAAAAAATGATTTATTGTGCTTGACTATATCTAGTTTTGACATCAAACTTCTAAAGTATAACTTTTCTCTAAATTTAGCAGAACAATAAACTTGTAGATTATGTATTAAGTGGGGTTCTTGTTTGTAGGTCGCCTCGACTAGATAGATAGGAATTAAACAATTTTTAGTCATGTTAAGATTGGGCTCCATGATGCCAATGTTTTTGTCTTGACCGGGTTGATATCTTTGCGACGAATCCATGTATTTAGGGCTCCATATATAAGGAATATTGAAGACTTTTTGTGTATTGTAAAAAGTTTGTAAATACGGTATAGAAAAAGAATAATGAGGAGACACCCAAACTTCGTCAATATTATCTGTATTTAATGCAACTTTATCCGTCGAGTCACAAAACTCGATATCAGTCATCAATCTATTACCATAATGCACATGAACATGCCTACATCTTGGATTTTTACTTTTTGCGATATCAATCGTTTCTTTTTTTAATAACGATCCAGTTTGTAATACATAATCAAATTCATAGTCACCAATTTCATGTTCCTCCATGATTAAAATATCCAAAGGAGGGTCGACACATTCTTCTACATCATGATTCACGCAAATAGAAACATTATAACCCATATCCTTGAGCATCTCCGCCAAGAATACTATATTTTGATTTAATCCATTTACGAACAAACTTCTATTAAAAGTCGCAGTTAATAATATATTCATTAGTATAATATACACCAATGAATGATGGGGGGAAATATTTTAGAAATTATTTATATCTTCTTGCTTTTGCCATTCGTTGAATTTATGTTTTAATTCGAAATATTTATTTTGAACATATTGAAAGTAACCTAATTCGCTAAAATCACATTGATCTACCATTTTTTGCAATGTATGTTCGACTACATTTAATATTGAAATTTTAGTTTGATGTCTAGATTCAAATGATTGAATGTTTGAATATATACCCTGAATGTGTTTTTTAATTAAATTAATATCATTGTTTAATTCTGGATGCTCCTTTTGAATAAATTTAGCAAATATCTGCAGAGACCCCTCTTCTAGTTCTGAAATATTACCAAGAAGTTCCTTTAAGAATTTTTGTTCTTGTAGATAAGTGAAGTATATATTTTTATGGGAAGTTTGATTTAACTCTTTAAACATAATCAATTTAATTAGGAGTAACTGTAGGTGTTAAACTAGAGGTTGGCGTGATGCTGGTTGTTATTGATGGTGTAACTGTAGGTGTTAAACTAGAGGTTGGCGTGATACTGGTTGTTATTGATGGTGTAACTGTAGGTGTTAAACTAGAGGTTGGCGTGATGCTGGTTGTTATTGATGGTGTAACTGTAGGTGTTAAACTAGAGGTTGGCGTGATGCTGGTTGTTATTGATGGTGTAACTGTAGGTGTTAAACTAGAGGTTGGCGTGATGCTGGTTGTTATTGATGGTGTAACTGTAGGTGTTAAACTAGAGGTTGGCGTGATACTGGTTGTTATTGATGGTGTAACTGTAGGTGTAGGAGTAGGACTAGGACTAGGACTAGGACTTGGTTGAATCGATAAAACTTTTTTGTCTGTATCTGTAATCATTAAATCTAGAAAGTATCCAGATTGCGGGATAACATTTGAAAATTTAACATGGACCTGATTACTGGTTGGTACGGAATATATGCTGGCGGTAATAAAATTACTATCTATATTGGGAAGAATAATAGATGGATCAACGAAAGGAGAGCCAGTAAAATTTAAACTAGCATAATCAATAGATACATTATCCATTCCAGAGCTAAGAGGTAATCGAGACGTATAAATCTTTTGAGAGTTTAACTGATCTAAAATATTATTGTAAGTATAATCTACGTAACTAACAGTTGACGCATGATCTTGAGAACCCGAATGGTCGTATAAAATAACCTTATGACCACTAGTTACATAAATATCGCTATCAAATGTTTTTTGGCCAAAAATAGTTTGAGTGGTATTAGTATTAACTAATTCATTTTCTAATAAATAATTTATGTCATTTACATTTCCTTCGATCACATCTTGGCGATGTACGTCTACATTTACAATAGAATCATTATTAAAATGAAATAACTCAAAAACTCCGGAGCCGGTCTGAAAAGCATTATAAGGTTCAAAATGATACATATAATACTGACCACTAATATAAGATCCTGAATAATCGTTTCCTTCAACATTGTAACGTTGATTTCTCTGAATGGTGTCGTCTGTATATAAAAGATGATTACCCAGGGTAGTCTCTCGATGAGGGTAGCTTTTGTATTCACTAAAAGAGAAGTTTGAGTTTATTGAAGAGCTAAAATTACCAGAAATAGGAACTGCTACACCTTTATGTCTCTCCCTAATTCCAACTATATTATGTACAAGATTTGAATTTTTAAGAGTATAAGAAATTGTGTCTTGAGGGGAAACTTCTACATTAAAATTAATGTTTAACTCAGGAGGTAAAACTTCACCTTCAATATTTCCAGATTCGTAAATAATAGATTCATCTAATGCATTGACAAATTTAAAATCGTAATTAGCATAACCTGAGTAAGCTATTATACTATCTCCATGATAGTCAAGAAAGCTAGTATCATTTTGGCCTGAGTAAATTAATTTGACTAACCCGGTATTTTCAATACTGGGTGAAGTTTCGAAAGAAAGTTCTGAGTAACCATGGAAGTAATCAAAAGTTAAATTTTTCTCAGATATGCTTGGTAGAGGTATTGTGATCTGGCGAGTTAAATAATCTTCAAGAGAATTCGATCCACTTTCATGCAATGCAATAGTAGAATAAAATATATCATGTTCTCCAGTTCTATTATGGAAAAATTCAAATTCGAGGCTACTTAATGAATCAAGTGTTCCAGTAAAATAAGAGTGTTCTGAAAAAGCTAAAGATTTATCTGAGTCAATTGATATTAATCCATATGAACCTATATCATTCAAATTAGAAAAAGTAAAGTTATTATAAATATATTGATCGTCGCTAGATAATGTAAAATTAGTTATATGATTTGACTGGCCAGCAGAGTCAATGCTAACTTGGTTTACATAGTATAAAGATTTATTATATGCATAATTTAGCCCACTGCCATTCCAATTATAGGGAGTTACTTCAAGAAAGCCAGATTGACCTGTGGGGTAATCTATATTGAATTTTTTTGTAGTTGATATGCCAGTAATGAAAGGGTTAGTATGATCAACATTATCGCTAACACTGTAGAGATAACCGGAAACATTGTTTAATGAAGTTGATAAAGAAATAGATAGATCCACATAGCCATCACTATAACCCTCAAAACTGTGAGCACAACTTTCAATAAATGGAGGATAATTATTAAATTGAATAAATCCAGTAGTCGAATGATTGTGAACATCCTTCAGAATAAATTCACCAGATATAAAGTGCTCAGAATAAATGTTCTCAAAATCAATTTCATTACCAAAAGATACTCCAGAAAACAAAGTTTGATCATTAGCAATAAAACGATAATCAATCGACGTAAATAAAGGTTCTTCATTCAAGTTTTCAATAATTTCGCCATCTCTGACATTTTTAATGGATAGAGATATATTATTCAGTCTATTTAAGTAATCTATCTCACTGTAATAATATAATCCATTTTTATAAAAACTTACAGGAGAGTCATTAAAGTCAAAACCAACAAAGACATCGAAATTATTAAGTTCGCCGAAATTTGATACAGGCACAGACTTAATCTCACTAGAATAGTGTGCAGGGGTAATCAGAAAATCATCAATATAACCATAAACATTAACATACATACTATCACCCTCAGACAAACCTGATCCAGTATAATAGTTATTATATGATGTTATATTTTGATATATAGAATCATTAAGGTAGCTTTGAATATTATACCTAGAGTAAGGTTCAGGGGGCCATGTGAAGCTAATATATCCAGTGGGTTCCATGATGATATTATAAAACTATACTTCAATTAAATCAAATTTATCAGGATTGTATTCAATTGCAATCACTTCAAACTTTAGGCCATTAATTTCTTTCAAATTTTTGATTTGATATTGCATTGGAGCAATTTCAGAATTGTTAACTTCTTTGATCATCCAGGTGAATCCAGGTCGAATACTGCTGTCAATTGCATTCTTCAAATTAATACTAAAAACAGAACTAGTAGATTGTACTTCATGATTTTCGAACTGTGGTGATCTATCATCAGCCATTTCTCCTTCGTCTGTTAAACATTGAATAGATAAAGATTTCAACCCACTCGGCAGAGTAGAAACAGGGATGTCAATTTCGATTGTTTTTCTATTCGAGCTAATTTTTAATATTTTACCAGAAGATTGCTTAGGGAGTTTGTTATTATCAATTACATTAATAACATCGCCAATTCTTAAATAAGATGCAGGTAAACCAGTTTCAAACTGAATTATTTCTTTTTGCATGTGAGTCGTTAATACTTTGCTTCTAGCCAAACGCAGAGCTTCTCCTTTTCGAGTGATAGAAATACCAGCAAGTTTAACGTGCACATAACCTACTTCAGAGATACTTTCATTGTCTTCAAAGTACTCACTTTTCAACCTATACTCATCACGTTCATCTAGATAATCTACCGTACAAGCCGAAAGTCTTTCTGTTTTAGGTGTACTCGAGTAACTAAAGCCAGATTCAGTGACATTTGAATTGTTGAATATCATAATGGGATCTCTTTTTAAATCATCAGATATATAAATTTTCCCACCACTAAAGTTTAGTGTAGCATTATATAGATTTAGTAAACTTTTAATATACTCATAAGCTGGTTTTTGTTGGTCAATATATAGGTTGCACATAAACCTTCTTTCTTTATAAGTCCTACTTTCCAAAGTAGTTGTAACTGGTTCATCAGCTAATTTTGAAAAACGTAAAAAAGAAAACTCGTCAATATCTTCTTTCTTGATTCCATATTTACCTAATCCATAAATTGGATTAATTAATAAATCATATATAACCCATGCTGGGTTACTAGTCCATTCTAGTGAATCTTTGAAGAAGTCAGTGTCATCAACATGAATTCCATATGTGCCAGTGCTTGCATCATAAAACGAAGGAATATTGACAAGTTTACCTTTTACAACAAATTCTCTTTTAGGTATGTCTGGTAAGTCTTTAGAGTTAGTTCTCATTGCAAATAATGCTGTATTGGGATATGAGAAATACCCTCCTATATATTCAGTTGCAGCAAATAATTCAGTATCCATCTTAAATCGAGCTTCCATTATTCCATATTGAACAGGGTCCATCTCCCTGGTAAGCCTATAAACTTTGATAACTCTTTTTTTAATATTTTTGGGATCACTTTTGTGATCTAATTCTGGGAAGTTTTTAATATATACATCTTTTATAAAGGGGGATGTTGAACATCCAGATGCAGTAAATGTATAGCTTTTCCAATTCTCGGGAGGATCTCCTTCTATACCGTATTCTATTTTGAACATTATTTTAGCAGGCCAAATTTCACCGCTGTTTTTAATTATGTTACCAACCTTAAAGCATAAAAAGCTAGGACAAGGAACTTTACTAGCTATAGCAAAGCCAAGTACTCCCCCAATTAACTGCAAGCCAAATGCCATAAGTTCACCAGCAAATTCAGAAGTTTTAGATATCTTGCTAGCATGAGATAAACTTGGTGCATTAACTCCAAAACCAGGTCCACCAGTTACAGCTGTACCACAAGCGGGACCAGTGTTACCCGCATTCGTTTGAGCTTGAGGGTCAGGAGCTAAACCTCCAAGCATTTCGATTAACTTGCCAGTACCAATATAACCCAAAATAGCTCCAATTATTGGCATTAAATTTAAGGTTACTATTTCTTCATCTCCTTCATAAATATAATGCAATTCATTAATTTTAAATGACAAAGCCACCATAGATATATCAGGGTTAGAGACTGTATGAGTATAGTAGTAGTCGCGCTCCCCATGATTTCTAGGGCCATACAAAGGGTAGTTTATTACTTTAGTTTGTGCGGGCAGCCTAAATTCTTCATTTTCTAATAATGGTTTTTTAAGCTGTTCGGGTAATGCAGCTAACACTGTGCTGTTCAAATTATTAATGTCAGACATTTTACTTTGATTGCCATTTTGAAAGAAACCGCACGAAATATTAAAATCTAGTTTTGAAAAATTAAATCTTCCAGTATGATCTCTAATAGGTGTGTCATTGAGAAACACACTGTACGCCCAAGAAAAAGAATCAAGTTCAGTAGAAGTGTCAGCCGTAATAGAATTGGAAGTAATTCGAGTAGTAAATGAGAGGTCTATATCTTTATCTTCTATACCGTATCCGGAAGCAGTATGATTTGGGTCAATAGTTAACTTGGTTATTGCTCCATCTGAATTTGTAGATATAAAAAACCTAATTTCACTAGACTCATCTTCAAATGGCAAATCATCAAAAAGATTACCAATCTCAAAATCCCTCGAAAAACCCATCCCTGGGCGTAGCATCTGAATTCTAGAGAGCTTGCCGAAATTATCACCTTTAAGAGAATCGGCGGAGATATTAAGAATGAGATCTTGCTTCATCATATTGCATCCTGGCCAAAGAAGGCGTGAGTCATTATTAGGAGCTGAATTGGAAAATGATAGATCGGATTCGTTAAAAAAACCTAATTGAGCATTTGCTCGGTATTTAGTCCTAGATGAAAACCCAGAAGAATAATTCAACTGCGCAGAAGTTACAGCTCCTATATTTGTGTCCTGAAATAGAACTCCATTTAATAAAGATAATTCTGACTGAGCCATAATTAAATGAACACATAATTCATCTTGATCATGAGTAATATCATTAAATGAAGCTAACTGGTAACCTGGGTCAACAACTTTAATTGAATCAATAGCACCCAGTTCATCAGTAAGAACCAGTGCTTTAAAGCAGCTTAATTCTAATTGTGAGAAGAAGCCAGATCTTCTAGTAGAAGCGTTTCTGTCAAATGCATTATTAAAATTACTATTAGTCCTCCACCATGATTCCTGGGCGGATGTGCTGGTAAAATTTGGAGGAACTTTTTGTAGTTGCTCTGGAGACTTACCAGTCTTTGCAATAAATCCATATATATAAAATGCACTTTTAGGTTGATAGCCTCGATTAGATCCAGACCCAAGGGAAGATAAAGTGATGCTTTGTACTCCCATTAATTTATTGAAAACTTTAATTCTTGAACGATTAAAAACTTGTTCTCCTTTTTTAGTGAAATAACCCGCACCTGCTGCACCACGTGTTGCACCTGTTATTCTTCCTGTAAAAAAACCAGAGTTACTTACAGCTATAGAGTTAATAGAAGTAGTATAGCGGCCTGAAGAATTTAGAGATATAAATTCAGGTGTAAAATCTATTCTAGCTTTACTAGAAGGTTCTGCGAGTTGATCGTTGTTTGATAGATCTTTTCTGTCTACAGATAAAGAAAATTTGCTTCGACCATTAACTATATTATTAGGCATAATGCCTTGAGCAACTTTTTGAGTAGCTCCTCTGGATAAATTCGGTCGCGATTGATTTCTAACATATGTTGCATAGTTACTATGAATATCGTCTGGAAAGACTTGTTTGAGATCTCCACTAGAACTAAACTCAATGAGCACATCTTGATACTGATTACTGGAATCAATTTTCAATAAAATGCCGAAATCTTGATAAGAAGGACTATTGACTTTTACACTGTTTTGTTCGGATGAATTAGATAAATTAAAGGGAGCTGGGCGTTCATGAGTAAATGGGTGAATAGGTGTCCACATACCTTCGCCTTCATTTCCATTAGGATCCCACACTGGGTTATCTGGTACATTGGTAATAAAAATTTTATCAATTCTTCCTAAATCTGATATAGCACAAAAACAATCTATTCGAGATAGGCAATATTGAGGTAGGGTTGTATCAGCAAAGCCTATATTATATAACCTAAAGACCATAACTTCAGCTCGGTAGAGTAAGTTATTATTATAAAAGCCACGGCTATATCTATCCACATTAGCTCCAATACTAGAGAAAAAATCAGATGCATCAATATCAATAAACTCAATTACATCGTCATCTAGTAAAGTATGCTCTAAGGTATTGATGCCGTCATCTATGATTGTTAAGTTGTCAAGTTTCCACGCATCGCGTTTATTATACATATATGCGGGAGAACCGTTAATTGCATTACTTAATGTGGAACCAACTCCTGGTATTATTTTGATCTGTCGAGGTGAATGGTTGGCTCCTTCGGCATCTTTAGTTGTAGTGATGGTTGCTCGCTCAAATGAAAAGTTTGGTTTATTTAATTGACTGCGAATAAGTTCTTGAGCTTTGTTTATAAAATCATTAGCAAACGATGCATTGCGTAAAAATAATGAAACGGGGGCAGTTTTATTTCCGAAGCCAATATTTGTAGTTGTTGATGTATTGCCAGGGTCATCAGTTAAGTTAAATGTATTATTTCCAGCGAACACACTAAAAGCATTAATTTTAGCAAATAAACCACCAATTTGTTCGCCCGAGCTATCGAAGCCTCGTTGAGGATAATCAATCATGTAACTATATCGATTAGATAAAAAGCTAGTAGGTCTTGCATTATCTGGAGTAAAAATATCGCCAAAGCTATCAGTGAAATTAACAGCCGTATTATTTACATTCGAAAATCTATTAAAGCAATTACTATGAATATTTTCTCTCGTACCAAATACAGTAGTAGTACTAATGGTGATTGTTTTTTGATAAAGTAATGCAGACAATGGAACTTCCAAAAAAACTACGGTACGCATTTTTTGTCGAGATAGAAATTGTCTAGTACAACGACGAGAGAAAAAAGAGCTAAAGTCTTGATGCCAGGTAGGTTCACTACTTAAATCACTGAAACTACCATTGAGGTTTTGTACCCTCCATTTAAGATCTCCAGTCCACAACACCATAGTAATAGTTATACTATTAATATCTGATGCAGTTAAAGAGTCCCCTCGAATATCAGCATAAGGTCGAAGCATACCCTTCAATTTACTAGAGGTAAATCTATTATCATTATTTAAAGAATCAATAATAAAATCAATATCATCATCCATGTAAGTTTGGAGGGCGGGGTCTGTGTGAGCAGAAACAGAGGTTGCAAATCCAAAATCCAAGCAGTAAGGTGCAGAAGACCTTTGTCTTTCTGCATTCGATATAGCTTCTTGTTCACGAAATTTAAAATCTAAGTGAGGCGGAGAATTATCGGGAGTAATATTAATTCGAATATCCTCATCTATAGAGGAACTCAAAGAATTACCAAGGTTGATTAAGTTTTTAAACTCTTCACTATTAGACATAGATTCTATGTCTAGCTCTAATGGGTTTTCAGTTTCCACGCGTAACAATTGAGACCATTTGTGAAACCTTTCGACAGTTAAGCCAAAATCTCGACTGAATTGAGCTATTTCATTTGGTTCAGTGGGCATAGAATAAAAATTTTCTAAGTCAAAAACTGGAATGTGTTGATATACTGAATTTCCATTTGTGTCTATAAAGTTAGAAGGTAGCCCAACATTAGAGCCTCCAGCCCAATTAGGGAATGATGAGCCATTACTTCTAAATTGATTTAAGGATAGAACTCCAAGATGAGGAATGCCTGCGACTAAAGGAGTCCTAATCGTAAAACCAGATTCTATTGCGCCTGAAGTCATTAAGAGAGAGCTTATACTGCTCGCAGGTATACCCGGATTTGCTGTTAAAAATAGTTGCTTCGTTGTCTCCCAAGCATTAGATAACTGATGTACATAAAAACTGAAGTTAACTCTATTGTGAGCATAATATTTATCAATCATATTAAAGGTATCTGTTGAGTTGTTATGTTTATGCTCTAGTAATACATAAGTTTTTTCTTTTGATGTAATCGATGCAACTCCTAACGAAGCACTATCAAGAACCAGATCAGGGTCTGCAGAAGGGTCTATAGAGCTTTCTGAGAAAGATGCATTTTCAACAGATAAAGGTTCATCAAATAAAATTTCTAAATCCTGAGAATTATTGCTAGCAGGTTCATTACCTATAATTACATGATTATTGAGATTAGCAGGATAGGTAGATCCAGTCTCATTGATCCCAATGTCGAAAGAAGGATTATCTTTATTAATTTCAGATGTAGGTAGCAATTTGTTATGTTTTTTTGAAAAACTTATAGTTTTGAAATTTGCAGAATTATCAACAGATGATAATAATTGAGCATTAGTGCTATAACCTAAGCATATTTCTCCATGATCATTAGAGAATGCGAGTGTAGTAGAATCAAAGCTAGAGTCTTTAGTTACTGGGAGAGCTAAACCAGCAATAGGTCCTTCAGATATAATATCTAAATTTCTATAAATACCTATTGATTCTAATTTAGTGTAATTTCCTCGAGAGCCAATTCTAGAGCGTGTAATTCTTGGGTCTTCGCTTGGGTTACCATCATCAACTAAAGCAAAACAAGACTCACTAGAAGATTGAGGCCTCAAAAAAGAATCTAGATCACCATCATTAGGAAAGATGTAAGGTTTTGATCCATCATTACTACCATTATCGAGATAACTTTGAGTTGAACCATAAGTAGAAGCTTTTGATGAAGATGGTCCTAGAGATAATTTTCCTCCACCTTTAGATGGTTCAGAAGAATAATGGGAATTATAACTATCATTACCTTGATCAGATTTAAACATTTTTGCGGCAGCTCCAGCGATGGAGTGTGACAATAGAGATCTCTTACTGGGATCATCAGGATTATTACTGGGTTTGATTATTTGATCATTAGATACTTCATCTGTATCTAGAATTGAAAAATTATTAACGGTTGATAATTGATGAATGTTTTTATCAAAGTTAAAAGTTTTACTAGGATTATCGGTGAAAATATTAGCATTAATTTTTGGAGGTTTCAAAATAGTAGCCGAGTCATAATCAAACTCAAAATTAGAAATGTTAGAATTAATTACTAAGCTACCAACTTTTAATTGACCGTAAATAATAGGAATGGGAATACCTTGCTCAGTGCGATTTTCATTAGAAGAATATAGCCACGAATTGGTTGTAATAATTTCATACTCTTTACCACTTGATTTGACTGGGTTTAATTTATTGGCTAACTTTTGCATACCATAGCCCATCAATGCATTCATGGCGAAGCCCAGGATTGGGCCGCCAGCTTGACCTTCTAATTTAGGGTATACATGATAAGAGTTTTGATTTAAAATCAAATCAGAACAATAAGCATCTAAATGATTTTTTTTATCATCAATAAAAATGAAATTACCACCTTTATATATCTTATTAATAAAGTATTTTCTAAATTCAGGAAATTTACCAAAGCAGTACTCGAAAAAACTTCTTACACTATAACAATCTACATCAACTGTATGACCAATGTAACGAGCTAATTCCCCATGAATAATAAATTTTTTCATAAATCCTTGTACCTATATACTTTATACACTTTATTTAAAAGTTCAGGGCTAATAAATTCAGAAATTGGGTATCCATAGACTGGGTGATGAAAGACTAAACTATCGTCAACAATACCTATATGAGGATAAATAGAAACATTGGGCTGAAAAACTAATAAATCGCCATTCTGGACATTTTTAATAGAAGATTCGACGAAGTATTCATCGAGATGAAAAATAAGTTGATTTAATGAATTTGATTCATTTCTAGACCAATTAATATTATAACCCTGTAAATTGATATTAAATTTATTCAAAAGATAATCTTTTACATATATAATACAATCTTGAAAGTAAGGAATAAACTGTCTACTTTTTAAATCTGTTGGCTCATAGTTATTAGGGTAATATAAAAATCTATGGCGGTTACTGACATTAAAAATAAAAGAAGGTAAATTAAAAGAATTAGCTGACTCTATATCTAGCTCACTGGGATAATTATCTTTTATATGACTATGAAAAAGAGAGACAACTAGATTTTCTGAATACATAGTGTAAAAAGATGGATCAGAACTCGTGAATGAATGTGGGTCAATTAAGTTTTCATTAGCTACTTTAGAAAAGCATAGGTTTGAATCTTGTGAATTTAAATAAAAAAAACCACATACTTCAGTATCGGGAGAAGATAAAGCATAACGAAAGCACTGTTGAAATGCTTGTTTATGCTGGCCAAGATCCAGGAAATCCTCCAAAAGGTAACCCTCTATTCAATTCTGTATTACTAAACCTAAGCCGACAACCTTTTAAGTTTTTTGAACATGCATCTTTTACCCATTTTTTAGGGTGAGTAATCGGACTTTCTCCAGCTGTCGTGTTTGAGGTGCAAACGAAGATTTTTTTTTCAGCAGCACCATTATCTATAAAAACATAATCCCTAACGGCATATGTTCTGGTGTCTAAATAAGCTCCTTGATTATTGAGGTTTGTAAATTGATTAGTATTATTTGATTCATCTGCAACAGGAGCACCACCGTAACCACATCCATGCTCACTCCTATATTTCCACTGACATACATTGTAAACTATTTTGCGAGCTGGAATAAGTCCACCCTCCTTCTCAAAAGCGGAGACAAGCTCAAATTCAATGGTTTGAGTATTCTCTACATTTTTTTTGTTTATAATGTATGTCTCTTGAGGGTAAGAAGATTCATTACCAGAGCCAAAAGGGTTCACTCCATTAGGGAAATTAGATCCATCGAGAAAGCGCACAAAAGTTTTGATACGTACTATCTTAAAGCCAGTAAAATTATCAAAGTGATTCGAGCGTAAACTAAAATAGCTGTCAGAATTATCAAATCTTAATGTTGGTCGAGGTAAAGTTTCATCAACATAATCAAAACCTGATGCAGACAAAGGTACATAAAGGTATTCATCTTTATTGCTTGAGGTGCCACCATAACGTATATTGTGTTTGTATCCGTTCTCTCCACCGTGAAATTTATAAAAACCTATAGAACTACCATTTTTATCTTTTAACTCTAAATTATATAAGCTAATCGGAGTAGATGGATCTACATCCATAATCGCTTGCTTTATATCTTCATTGAAAGCCATGATATATTATATGCGAATTAAGATAAACATTCTATAAATGTTACATTAATATTGTGATTATTATAATAATTGAAGGTATGTGTCCATTCCGGGCAATAAAAATATAGTATTTTATTTTTATGATCTGAGTTATAATTAGGATTATTGTTAGATATGTAATCGCTATTTACATGGAAGGCAAATTTTTTGTAGCCTAAATGATGTTCTAGAAATAACAAGATACGCTTGGCTTCTATATTTGACCTATTGTTAAATTGAAGATTTAAATTGCATAAATTGGGATTAAAGCCATATTTTGTGTATCGTTGAGAAGTTTCATCAAGATTTGCATTTTTATATTTTGGAGAAAAATCTATTGTAGTGGAGTAACTAGGATTAAAATCGAAGATTTTATTATCTAAATACTCACTCGCAACCCTAGGGGCATAAGGATAGAAAGAGCATTCATTAGGGTTATCAATAAAAATTGAATGTCGGTGTTGATTGTTTTCAATTAAACCATCACTATAACTATAGCTTGAAGGGTGCTCGCTTGTGGATTGTATGCTGGCTATTGATGTCGAATTATTATTGATAGTTAATGAAGAATCATTTACTTTAAAAGATCTATATGTGTCTTTTTCATATAAATAGTTGCCCTTTTGTAAAGATATAGCAAGTCGCACATCATCCGTAGATGTATTTTTAACAGTAAAAATATGTTTTCCATCTTCAGTAGAATCTGAATGATGTCCATGCAAACTTGAAATGTCGCCAGGAATAGTCTCAATACAATTTAATTTATATTCAGACATAAGTTGTCTAGATCGAGTAGTAAAAACATTCGGGTCAATAGAATCTAAGATTGTATTATTTACAGAAATAAATTCAGCTGAAACATCATTGACATTAAAGTTATTAGTACTCGAAGAGTACCGCAAGCAATTAAAGTGATTTGTTTTATATGGATAAAATGGAGAGTATAAAAATGCATCTAAGCGTTTATTATCAAATGTAGGTCTACCTTGACTATCATTAGTAGTTGATTGAGCTTCATATTGAAATTGATTTTCAATAAAAGAAATTAATTCTCTTGATTCAATATTAGTTAACTGAGGGAAATTTAAATTCAACTTCATAGTTAATGAATTAATACCTTTAGGTAAAACTTGTTTGAAGTTATTGGCAAAAGTTATAGACTCATTAACAGAACTAAAAGATGCAGTACAACCAAAAGAAGGAAGGAGGTTTGGAAAACTAGAATTATTGCTTGGATTTTTTACATTCATTATCGTAATGTTTGGGATGCACTCATTGACCCAACCAAATAACCTTGAGAATCAACACTCAATGATTTGGAGGTAATTGGGCCAAAGCAGCTAAATGTTTGAATAAGGCCGTCAGAATTGTCGGAAAAGTTATCATACTCTAAATCTTTTAGTAAGATTTTTAAATTTGCATGTTGGGATCCATTTTCTTCAGAAATAATCGATGGATCAAGGTGCTCACCCTCAATACTAACATTGATAACTGTATTGGTATTAGAAACCCTTTTAGGAATATTCATGAGATTTCTTTCAGAATCTATATTGCTAGAATCAGGAACTTGAAATGTAGCTGATCGATTGGAGGATATAGAATAAGAGCATGAAATCGGGTGTTCCATATCAAATTCCGTAGTACCTACAATCTTACTATTCTGGCCATGAGCAATGGATTTGTGGTTCCTGTAATGAAACTGAGCATCACTAAAATATGATTCAGTTAAACTAGTATCATGGTCGATCTGACCATATATATCAAAATTAGCAGTAGCTTGAGATAAAGAATTAGGAGCAAGAGAAAAAGATAGGTTGTTTAAGTAAGCTCTACTAAAAGAAAAATCGCCTAAATTACCATGAACATTACGCTCGTTGATTGGAGGGTGATCATTAACATTAAACATTCCAGTTAAATTAAAAAAACTATTTAAATTAGATGAATTGAAATAAAAATTAACATCTAAAGATCCAAATGCAGGGCCTGTCGGTATGCTTTTAAAAATTGGATCAATATATCCATTTTGTATACTCGTTTCAGGAAGGGAAGTATTATCTTTACAGTATAATTCAACTACATAATTATGTCCATCTGGAAAAACATCATGCTTAAAAAATAACTTTTTATTATTAGGAAAAATAATAGGAGTATCTTTAGGTATTTTATGTATTGATGAAGCTAAAGGTTTAGGAGGTCCATTAGTTGGGCCCAAAACAGCAGAATAAGTTCTATCGGGGAATAATGTAAATGAAGTATAGGATAGCTCTGTAGACGTAGAGTTCGATTCTTGTAGCCTACAAATTTGAATTAAGTTATCATTTAACTGTCGCGCAGTCTCTGTTGGCTGATTAACTGATAAATTTGCGCTTTCAGCTAACAAATACTCTGTTTGAGATCCATTTGATAAGCGAATTGGGACATCTTCGTATGGTATAAATTTCATTATTTTATATTCTATCCGATCTATTAATGTAACCTTTATAAGATAACTGCAATTTTAAGGATTCATTACTGCTACTTTGAATAGATTGACTTAACAGTCTGGCATTCTTGATTGTTATAGATTCAATTAATTGGTCATTAATAGGGTTACTTAAGGAAATTTCAACATCCTTCATTATAGGGGATTCTAAGTAGCTTGAAATTTTAGGCACTTCGTAGTTGTCGATATCAATACTAACATTTAATTCTTGATATATCGGGAAGTCCGTATGTACTTGAACGGGAAAAGGTTCACTAACTTTATAAATAGGTTCTCTATTGATACGTATAGAATAATCAAAGCTAGATACTCTATTAGTATTGAAGCCATGAACATCAAGAAGTATTGAGCCTTGGTTTGGTATTTGTATGGGTGGGTGAGCTAAATTACCTTGATCTTTGAGGCCTTCACCAATATCTCCATAGACCACAATAGATGCATTAGCTGTGGGAATTTGACCAATACCTGCAGATAGAGAATATTCAGTTAAAAATCCACTCAAGAAACCAAAACTAGAATCTCCGTAATTAATGCTACCACTAATCGGTTGATCTCCAGTGTAATCAAGTAACTTTTCCTCACCAATGTAATATTTAGAAATGTTAAAATTGCCAACTAAAGAACCTTGCCTTACAGGAAAAGTGTGACCTTTACCGATGATGTTAATGGGAGATTCATCAATACTATAACCACCATCTATACTAACTACCCCCGACAATTGACACCCATCAAGAAAGAATTCCTGATCATAGTTAAAATGGGCATTTTTAAATGCCACTCAGTACGCCTCCTATTTTTTGTTCTTGAGAAATAACATTAACGACTGCATCTTTGATTCGCGATGCAAATTCTTGCTCATTTGGGCCACCTCCTTCAGTAGATACAGATCCGTTAGGTGAAACATTAATGTTAACAGTCACATTACTAGAATTAGTTTGGTTTTCACTTTGAGTATTTACAGTTTCAGTTTTTTTACTTTCAGGACTATCTACTATACCACCCTGATTCATTTTAATAGTGTTTAATTTGTTGAAAAATCCTGGATACTTCTTTTCAACTTTCTGTACACTTGAAGCCTTAACAACATATTCACCTTTATCAAGCATCACTGGCCCAACTTTGTCAATCCCACCAGGACCGTGAACCTTGCCACCTTTACTCATGTACATTGTTTTATTTTGGTGAGACTGATCTCTAAAGTAGTTACTTTTATTGTCAAAAGAAGAATTTTGGTTTTGATAGCTAACATTATTTATGGGGCGAGATAAATTCATATTAGAATGACTATTGATAGTATTGCGATTTATGGAAGATACATTATTAGAGCGATCACCATCTCTAGGCGCGGAGAAAGGGTTATTAGATTTAGGTAAGTTAGTAAAAGCTGATTGATTATTATAAGAACTCATAGAGTTGATCACACTTTGATTTCTGGAGTTACCAGCATAAGAATTGAATGATTGATTTGCATTGCTATTTTTGCTATTGTGATAACGAGATTGTTTTGAATTATCTTCATGAGAATTAAAAACTGACCCTCCATTATTGAATTGAGAATATTTATTAATAGAATGACTGGAAACACTACCGCCTTGATTAAAATTAGAGTAAGGGGATCTGCTGGAGTCAGTATTAAATACCGAGCCTCCCTGATTAAAATATGAGTGTGGATTATTAGAAGAATAATTATTACTCACAGACCCTCCTTGGTTGAAGAAAGATTGACGGGAAGAATTTGAACGTGAATTAGACGTAGAGCCTCCCTGATTAAAATATGAGTGTGGATTATTAGATGAGTAACTACTACTTACAGATCCCCCTTGATTAAAGAGAGATTGACGGGAATCGTTTGATTGCGAATCAATGACTGATCCACCTTGATTAAAGTATGAATACGGATTACTAGAGGAAGTGGTGTTTACTGAGCCTCCTCTATTGTAATATGAATAAGCTGATGAGCTAGGAGATGAATGACTAATTAGCCCTCCACTGTAATTGCCATCAACAACACTACATACACCTCCACTGCATTGTTGTAAACTAGACAGTTCGGATTGTAAGCCTTCCTTGGAAAAATTGTAATTTTTATATGTATCTTTATCTAATAAATACTGGATACTTTTAGTTTTCTTTGCATTGTCTACTGGTGTCAAGTCTTCATTTGACATTTTACTCAATGCATTAAGGTTGTCTGCAGCTTTGTCAGATTTATAAGCAGTAGTTACTTTATTAAAACCTTTTGAAAGCATGTTAGCTCCAAATGACATAGCTAGCCCAGTTGTTAAGTTTCCAAGCATTTGAGCTTTCTCTTGAACTTTTTGATTTTTTTTGTCAACATCATATTGATATTTTGCGAGAAGGTATTCACCGTATTGCTTTGAATAGTCATCTTTCTTGCGAAATCTAGCACTCATCATATTACCAGTAGGATCAATATCTAAAGCAGATTTAGTGTTTAGGCGTTGGTATGCCTTGGGTGCTTCGGGGCCACTATACTCTTCTGGTTCGCGATCTTCTTTATTGGCAAAAGATTGACCTACTAAAGTGCCGCCACCTTTAGCTATTTTCGTTAAGGCACTATCACTACCTTTACTGGATAGAGCATTTTTAGTTTTGTCCCATGCTCTCGATACCCAACTACCCTGATTAAGCTTTAATACAGTGGAATCTAATTTATCAATTGATCCAGAAAGCCTATTAATTGGACTAGAATAATCAGCATTATCTGTTTCAAAAATAGAATTAGGTATAGCAGAATTTTCATCAGAATTTGATTGAGAGCTATTAGATTGCAATAAACTTTTAGCCATAAGTCCACCGTCGGACATTGGAGTCAAGATAGGCATTGGACCCGCACCCTCTGTAGATACATCAAACGACTCTTGGTTGGGCTGATTAAACAAGTCATCTAGGGAGCCACTTTCATTTATATTATCTAAGGCCGAAACTCCGAGTCGATCAACAATTTTCTTTTTAACGACATACTCACCAGAAGTCAACATGGAGGGAACTTTATTCGAGTTACCAACAGTACCACCCGATGCATAACCTTGTATTAAGCCACCTTGATATTTACCTCCAAAACCATCCATTAAATCAAATATTCCGCTCGTGATTTGTTTGGCAGCTCGTTCTGTCAATGCATTACTTATTGAACTTGCGATACCGCCAGCAAACTGAAGAAATGAATCGCTCATACTTTTTGTGCCATCACCCATATTTTTCACTAAATCTTTAAAGCCATTCTCAACAGCATCAAAGGTAGTATTAGCCATAGTTTCTCCAAACTTTTCAAGAGCTAAATTGTTTTCTTTTATACGTTCTGTTATAGTATCTCTAAACAAAGTTTCTTTGCCAAGCTCGATGTTCATTTCTTTTTGCTTCTTGGCAATTTCTACATCGATCTCTGCCGTCTTAAGGGTGTTACCTTGGCTAGCATAAACTCCTTGCTTACCTTTTAATTCCTCCATATCAGCCGTCAAATTAGTTCTAACCGCTTCGTTTTCAGCTTCCCAACCAGTTAAACCCGTATTAGCTCCAGATTCAATGACGCGAGATTTGCCCTGTATGGTTTGCAATCTCTGGTCTGCCTCAGATGTTGAGAGGTCGGATTGCATTAATCCAATGTTTGCAAAATGACCTTCCGCTAATTTAACTCTGATGTCAGCAATAGTTTTTTCAAGATCTTGGCTTTCCTTAGTGATACTATTGAGACTTTCTTGCAAATGTACACCTGCTTCTCTGTCAGCTTTAAATTGTTCGGTTAGATTGCCTGATTCATTTATGAGTTGATCAAATTTTACTTTCGATTCGGCTTGAAATCCAGTCATACCCTGAAATGGAGACTCAGAATCAGTGATCACTTCACGTTTTTTGGATATCGCTTGAGATTCACCTTGCGTAGAAATGTTGTCTAATTCAATTTTCTCTAAGGCTTTTTTACCAAAATCATTGCTATCCAACCTTGCTCGAGCTTCAATTAAACTTTTAGAAAAATTTATAGACTCTTCCGTCATACTTCTTGAAGCTTCCGCTTCATATTTTTTAAATTGAATATTAGCTTTATGTTGATCGGTTAAATTATTGGTTTCAGTAATCAAATCTTCAGTAGCTCCTTTTGCCTGCACTTGAAATCCAGTTAATCCAACAAGTTCGTTTTGTATATCTGGTGAGCTTGTGCCGGAAAAGTCATCTCTTGTGATTTTTTTAAGCATGCCTTCTCTAGCTTGAGATTTACCTACAACATTACCATATTCCGTGATTGTGGATTGCTTGGCTTTTGTTGCAAAATCATTATCATCCAGTCTTTGCTGGAAATCGTTTACAGACTTAACCCAAGATCTACCTTCTTCGTCCATTGTATTTAAAGTTTCCTGCAAATGAACTCCAGCTGTTTTATCAGCTGCAAATTGTGCGGCAAGCTCTTTGCCGGCATTGGTAACCTCTGTAAGATTTAAATCTGCTTTACCTTCAAAAAATGTTTTTCCGGTATCTGGGTCGACTTCAAATTTTGTATTAGTCTCTGTGTTTGAATCTCGCATTTTTTTACCAAAGCCAGATCGCTCGTTGCGTATCCTTTCTTGTATTGTTTGTGCGGCAAGCTCTTGTAATTTTGTATTTTTTTCTTCCGCTGCAATTCGAGCTCTTTGCTTTGCGAGAGCTTCAAGTTCGTTTGTGTATTCTTCGTCGAGAGTTACGGCTAAAGATTCTGTAAGTTTAGAGATGTAATCTGAGTTTTGTAAGTAACTTCTTTTAAACCCATTAACTTCTTTTGAAATTTGTCCATTAATTATAACAGCATCAACTTCTTCTAACATAGCTTTATTTACTTCTTGCTGCATGCCTCCTTGAATAGCAAGAAATTTTTTCAATTCATTATATCTATCTACTCGCTGCCTAGCTGCACCTACCCCATTTTTATTAAGCTGAAATTCTTTACGTAATTGACCAAGATTGTTTTCTGCCATGGATTTTTCTTTATTCGCTACCCTTAATTGTTCATCTTTAGATTGGTTAATGGATTCAAGTTTGCTATTTAAGCCTTCACTAGAAACAACATTCATTTCTTGAAGTTTAGATAACTGCTTGGATTTCTCTGCTGAGTCGTTTAAATTTTTAAGGTAATCTAAAGATCTAGCGTTAGCTTCTTCTGCAGATCTAACACCTTTAAGCTTAGCGGATAGCTCTGACATGCCCGCATCTGTGAGTTGTTTTTGTAATTTTTTGAGATTACCCTGAAATGCTTCTTCGGGATTTTCGCTAGCTTTTACTGTTTGAGTTCCAGCAAGAAAATGCGGTTTAGACAAGTCTTTAGTTTCCTGCATATTTGAGTCTTTGTATATATTTTTTTCGTAATCTCCCTTTAAAGTAGAGAAATTCATGCCAGTATTCTTTTTACTCCCAGCAAAAAGATCTGCAGCTAATTTATTTTGTGCAGCAACAGCCTCGTCGTTTGCTTTTTTCTTTTTGTTTAAATATTCATTATCTATTTTTTTCTGTTCTATTGCAATTTTTTCGTTATTCTCTGTTCCTTCCGAAAGAAAACCTAGGGACTCTGTGAGTTTGGCTTGGTGGTTCATTCTTTGTATGGCATAATTTTGCTCGTCTTTAAGTAACTTGAGGTTGTTGTTTGCCATGGTAGCCTGTAGAGATATAGCGTTTAATAGCTTTCTTTTTTGAGCATTAACTTCTTTAGATATGGAGGCTTGTATTTCATTCTCTTTAGAAATCTTTTCTCCTTCATTGGCTATTTTTTGATATATGGGATTGATTAAAGATAAAGTAGTTCTAATATGTTCAGCACCTTTTCCTGATGCCATTAATTGTAAAACAAACTCAGATAATGGTTGATTAACGTCAGCTATTTCATTAGCATAAGATTCCATCAAATCAAGATCTTTTCCATTATCTCCATTGTTCATTCTTTGAAATTTACTCATTTGACCGAGAGCATCTTGCTTTTCTACCCCAGCAATATTCATAGTGTTAGATAAATTAAGTGCACCACTTCTAAAGTTTATGCGATCTTTTCGATCAAAATTTTCTTGAAAGATTTCTTCGTTACTTTTTCTTCTATACTTCATCCCTCCAGCCCCGAATTCACCTGTGAATCTTGAGTCAGCCAGAGTACCGAAATCTTTAGACACAAGACCAAGAGAATCTTTGCGCTCCATGCTTGTAGCAGCAGCAGTAACTGCTTGACGTATTGTAAGTTTAGTCATAGCTTCTTGCAGCTTCTCCATTCCTTGAGCTGTACCCGAAGTCATAGCTTGCAACTCATCTCCAGATAAATTTAGCTCTTTAGCTAATGTTACAGCTGATTGTTGAAGTGCATTTTGATTTTTTATTAATGTGCTATTGAGAGACATTAATTTCATTTGCCCTTGATATGTATTAGCTTGACCAGAGTTGGTTAAGTCTGTTATTTGTTTTTGTGTTTCCTGGACAGATGTTGTAGCTTCCATTGCACTTCCAACGGCCTCAATACTTTTTGCTGTCTTTTTTGCGGATTTATTGAGTGTATCTAAACCACTATCAAACCATTCTGTATTTTCTTTTAAAGCTGAAAATATGGGGATAACTCCAGCTACAACGCTACCAATTAAAGGTAAACTCTTTGCCGCTCCACCTAAACTCTTTACAAAAGTACCCATTACACCTTTACTTTTCCCAAGAAACCCAGAGGTTCCTTGCAAGCTGCTTCCCCATTTTGTAAGCTTATCAGATAAACCTGAAGCCATTGGACTTAAAGCCTCAAAAGTTAAAGCTGCTTGGCTAGCACCTTGAGCAATACCAGTAAAAGTTTTTACCACTTGACCGGTAGTGCCCTCCATATCAGAAAATGCTCCTTCTAGCATATATGTAATGGTGGTCAAACCAAACAAACGACCTGTTAGATCAGTAGTTGCGTCGCTACCTTCGTTTGCTGATTTTGTGAGATTATTTATAGCTTCTTTACTTTGAATATACTCATTTTGGACATCTTCGGGAACTCCTTGCTTAAATTTTATCTTTCCAATTTTTGCGGGACCACTCTCATCTCCAAAATTAGGAATCAACCCACTACTAGCACCATGAGTTTTAGGATCTATGCCCATTTCCCTAGCTCTCTGGATGCCTTGCTTTACTCCAGCAGGCTCATCACGAGTATTGGTAACAGCCAATCCCATAGGGTTTAACCGAGACTTTAAACTATCGTCTTGATCAACACGAATCATTGATTCAGATATACCCGCAGATTTTTCACGAGCAATCGATTCAGCTAAAGGATTAGCGAAATTAGGAATTAACCCTCTATTCAAAAACATTAAGTCGGACCTAACTTCGGGGCTATTTTTCCATTCATTTATCAGAGCCTCCATTTTATCTTTTTTGATAAAAAGTTTTGTGTTGGGGTCTGTAATGTTTAAGTTCATTTTCTGTTCGCCAGGTAAAGGTCTGCCGCTGGTGGCTTTAGTACCATAAAGACCTCTACGAGAAGATGATGAACTGTTGCCTGATTTTACTGATTTGTATTGATCTCGATAACTTTTTTCGTAAGAATCTTTATCTTTAGTAAATTGACCCTTAAGTTTTTGCATCTGTTGTGGTGGCAGTTTTTTATTGGTCTCTAGCCACTTAACAAATTGATTCATATGGTTGCCGGTTCCTCCAAGGCCAGTATACCAGTCTTTTCCTCCATCGCGTCGATAAGCAAAACTTCTTTTAGCGAAAACGTTTGGGGCAAAGTTAGGAATTAATCCCCTGTTAAAAATTTGCATAACCTCTCGTTCACGAGGGCTAATTTGATTTGTTCCATTAGGATTACGTCCAATATCTGATTGAGGTACAATCTGATTCATTTGTTTATCGTAGAAATCATATTCTTTTCTACCATATTCTGTTTTATAATGTTTTAATAATGAAGGGTCATTTCTTCTGCCAGCAACATTAAGGTAGACACCGCCATTTTTTTTGGCCCACTCTTGTATGGCTCCGCTAGCCATAGCTTTTTTAAATTCTTCTACTTTAGGATAGTATCCTTTTTTAGGGTCAGCTCCCTTACTTAGTATTCTCAATAACTTCTTTTTATTGAATACATTTTTTTCTGGAACAGTTTTAGACAGTACCTGGCCATCAGTCACTGGTTGTCCAGGAGTAATACTACCAGCAAAATTTTTAGCTACTGTTTTCGAAGTGCTAAAAGATGTAGCCCCAGAAGGCATTACATTGTTAGATTCACCTATATCCCTATAACCAGACATAGGCCCACTCACATGAGACTTAGCAAAATTTTGTATAATTTTAACAACATCTTCAGGAGTCTTAACTCCAGAAAAAGATGGCATATTTTTACCAATCGTAGGCTTATCAATTGTTGACCTTGATTTGCTTTGGCCTCTATATAAATTTAAGTTCGCAAAGTTAGGAATTAATCCTCCAGAAGCATTTAATTCTTTAAGTTTTTCTTTGATATTTGGCTCAGCTCCTCCATCTTTAATTTGATCAAGAATCGAAGCAGCTTGGTCACCCACATTAACATAATCTCTAGCGTAAGTGAAAGCAATTTTAGAACCGTCGGGAATTCGCTCCCCAAGTGCGGGCTTAATTTTAGCTGAGGGGCCTTCTCGACTATCTGAGGTGAGCTTATTTTTGTTTTCTGTAACAACATGCTTGCCAATTTTCTTGCCTCGCCTTTGGTCTGGCATGCCTATCATATCAGCTATTTTTGTTCCGTAGTTAAAACTATAAGTTTTAGTGGAATTAGATGCGGATTTACCTTTCATTGCAACTGGACGAGCCTTACTCTTGGGCTGTTTGAATCTAGAAAAGTTAAATAAACCTTGATTCATTATTTTCTTTAGTATTTTGGCGGGCCCATGACCATAATCATTTTGAGACCATATAGTATCTCCGTATGTATATGGACCCTGTATGTCAAACAATTTGCGAAGTTTTGGGTCAGAAGATTGACTAGATATATTCTCTAAGTCAAAAGGCTTACTATCTTTACTGTATGATTTATTAAAAGCTTCCTCAACAATATACTTTTCAAAAGCATTCCCCTTGATAAATTGTTTACCTTGACCTGAACCTAGATTATTCAGTTCATTAATTTTCTTTTGGAAATTTTTTATTTCTTTTTCGTTTAAATGATACGTTAGACCTGGATGAAGAGGTGCATTTTTATTAAATAATTGAGATTCATTTAAATAATTCTTTGGAATATTTACATCCTTGGCATATTCATCAATAGACTTGTATTGTTTAGATTGAAGTTTTGAGTATGCATTTTTATAATTGTAACTAGTAGTAAGTGGTTTATATTTTTGTTTTAATTTTTCATGCTCAGACTTACCTGCATCAAGAGCTATTTTATCTAAGTTTTTGCTGAAGGGGGTAATTAATTGTTTTTCTTTTGGGTTTGTTTTTTGCTTTTGAATTTGATTAAAAAATTTAGTAGCACTACTTAAGGATGGATCGATTGTATATTTACCTGATTCCTTCATAGAATCAAATCCTAAATTTCGAATAAATGAATTTGACTCTTTAGAGCCTGATAAAAATATATGAGAAGCTTGCAACTTAGTTAGCCCACTAGCCTTGAGAAAATCATCAATAGTACTCGAATTATTTAATGAAGATTTAATTTTTCGATAATCTTTAACAAAGTTAGGAATCAAGCCTGAAGATAAATTATATTGTTTTATTAGTTTAGCTTGCTCTTTTAAAGATAAAGATTCTGTATCGATACCAGATTGAGATAAAACATTTAAGGAGTCAGAAAAGTTTTCCTGTTGAAAAGATTGACCTTCTTTGGTTAAACCTCTTCTACGTAGAAAATCAGAAATGCTTTTATCGCTATATAACCTAATACTCTTTGCGATTAAATTAGCTTGTTCAATTTTATTGTATTTAGATTCAATTGGAGTTAAGCCTTTACCTATTTGATCAACCTTAGCTTGATCGTGGGTCATTTTGTAACCCAGGGCTCCTGTGTATTTTTTATTAATTGCTTTATCGTACTTATCACCCACAGCTTTAGTGCTAGGAGCTCGCCTACCTTTTTTTCCTTTAGAAAAATTTTCAGTTTCTCCAATTGCACTAACCTTCCTATCTTTTCTGTTTTGTGGATTATCATAGCTAGAGAAAAATACATCTCTAGATAAAACATTGACTCCTGATTGCTGTAATGCAAGAAGCTCTTTTTGTTGGGACTTGATATGACCAGCTACAGTACTAACTGGAGCTTCTAATTTATGCAAGCCAGTTTTCTTGTTGCCTCTATAATCAGCGACACTAGTTTCTACTTGCATTTTAGCTTTTGGCAATTGAAGAATGTTGGTGCCAGGTATAATAGTAGCTTCATTGGCAAAGTTGGGAATGTAACCGCCATAATATACTGGAGTTCCATTTAGAGAAACAGAATGGCCTGATTGATACTTTGATCTTAAGGTTCTTAATTTGTCTAGCTGATCTTGACTGTAACCGTTTACCTTGCTAAGCCGATCTAAATATAAACTTCCACTACCTAGCTTTTGTTTTAAAAATGTTTCAACAAACCTTCTTTCGTTAGAATTATTAAGTTGAAAGTTTATGCTCTTCCCGGCTTTCTTGTTTTTAAATTTAATACCTTTATTGGCTGGATCGTTTAATGTGTCATTAATTTTTTGAGATCGAGTCCTGGGATCAATAAAATTCGGAATTAAGCCATCGAATTTATATGGGTCGAAGCCATGTTTATCTTGAAAAGTTGATTGGTATTGCTTGCCAGCTTGACTTTTTTGTGGAGGCAAAATAGCTTCTTGAGAAAACCCATCGAATTTTTTAACTGTTTCTGCATCGTTATACACGACATCGCCAACTCCTTTTATTTTAGTTTTCTTAATCTTACCAGGTTTATAACCTGCCTGTTTGGCTCCACCGGACTCAACTACAGCTTCCATATTAGAGACCGAGGAATCTTTAGGGATAAGTCCAGAAGATGCAGTTTTGGGTTTACTTTGGGTTAGGCCAGGTGTAACTCCAGACCTTAATAATCCAGGAGCTAATGAAGCAGCTAATTGAGCTTGCCTTTCTAGGAATTTAGTTTGATCTGCAATTACTCCAAGCATAATTTGCTCTTGTTTAAGTTTGTCACCAGCATACTTATTTAATTCTAGAGCTAATTGCTTATTGTTACCTAAAGCCATAACAATAGATTCTTGAATTTTCCGTTCTTTGTCTTTAGCTGAAACTATTCCAAGAATATCTTTAAGAGAACTTTTAGCGAATTTTAAGGCATTAAAAAACAACTTACCAAATATACCGAATGCAACGACTAAACCTGGACCAGTTAAAACACTTCCTATTCCTCGAACCAAACCTTTAGCGAAATCCGAGCCCAAGGATTCTGAATCTGAGCCAAATAAATCATTTAAAGCTCCACCAGCCGAATTAATAGCATCCAATATATTTGAAATACCTGGAGCTAAAGCTAGCTCTCCTATGTTGGCAGATAATTCTTGAATGGTGAGTGAGGTTTGTTTCGCTAAAGAGGATATTGTTTGCTGGAGCTGAGCGTTTTTTTGCTGTGCTTGGTCGGTAGCACTAGCTGATATATTAGTCGCTTGCGCATACAGAGAATTCTCTCTGTTTAAATCTTTCAAAGCAGCCTTTAAGACATTAATTTGAAAAACACCACCGACTTGCTCTGCAACTGCAGCTTTCGTTGAAGATCCTAAAGTATCATAAGTTTTAGATAAACTAGTCAAGACTGTTAAAGCTGGTAGAGTGTTGCCTCTAATATCTCGAACGGCCACCCCGAGTTCTTCTAACCTATCCAAAGTACTACTTCGTTGTATACGAGTAAATATTGTTTTAAAACTATTACCAATAACAGCACCACCACGAGCTGTAATTTGTTGCGCAGAAGTTACTGCTCCTACCAACTGATCAAAGCTTACCCCAGCATCTTGAGCTACAGCTCCAGATCGAGCTAGAGCATTAATTAAATCGTCCGCACTAACAGCAAACTTAACGTCTACTGCAGCCAATTTATTAATTATAGAGGTAGTAGTTAGGCCAGCATCAGCAAAACCATTGACGGCAGCAGTCAAACCAGAAACTGCAGCCGCTGCATCGATTCCAGTTAGTCGAGTTAATATCAATGCATCATTGGTTCGACGTAATGTTTCCTCCATGGATAGACCTTGACGAGAGAATTCTAAAGCTGCTTCCGCAGCTATTTCTAAGCCTTGAGATGTGTTGCGAGCTACATCAAATAAGTCTCGACCAAATTTTTCTAAATTAGGCAAACTCGTACCTAATACAACATTAATGTCTGTTAAAAGTTTTTCAACTTTAATCGCTTGTATTACAACTTGAGAGAATGCTGTTGCTACACTACCTATAATGGCCGCTGATGCTCCAAATGCAATCACACGAGCGTTAGATGCTTCTAAAGATTTAGAAAACTCATCAGCTTTTTGAGTTATTCTACCCAAAGGTTGTGTGTAATCTGATGCGCGAATTTTAACACTCAAGCCTCTACGATTAACTCGATTGACGATATCTTGAATAGATTCGTCTAACCCTACTACTCTTCCTTTAATGTTTAATGCCATGCCTTATAATTCCTCTCGATATAAGTACACGTTTTTTATTTTGTGTAACCACTTAATTCCATTAAATCCTCCATAGAAAGCGAACCCCCCTTCTTCTCAGCAGCTTCATGAAGTGATACTTTAGCTCCAGAATCAGGAGATTCAATACCAGCATATTCATAATCTTCTTTAGTTGCTCCAACAATCGTGCTACCATCTTTCGCATTATCAAGCTGCTTTTGCATTTTTTCTTTTGCCTCACTAGAGATACTGCCATAATCTAATAAAGCTTGAGGGTCTTTCTTTATTTTTTCTGGAATATGAGAATTTTGTTCAAATATATTTTTGAAAATTTTGGTATAAACAATTAACTTGAGTTGATTATATGTTAAATGACATACTGGATTACCAAAAAAGCCAACCGTATCATCACTAAATGGAAAATAAATATAATAAAAATCCTGAAGAATCATTTCTTGTATTTTCAACTCTTCGAACATTGCAAAGATTGAATTATAGACCTGAATGAATTGAGTTACTTCATCAGAATATAGATCATTAAAGTCAGACTCATCAGTAAAAACAGGATCTTTTAATTTTTCATCGTTGAAGAAACTTTTTATTATATAGTAGTCATTAGACCTTTTGTCGGCATAATCTTCAGCATTAACTCCAAGCAAGGATTTCTTTTTGTCAAACAATTGAGATATTTCTTTTTTGATTTTTTTAATCTCTTCATTTTGTTGATCGATTTGAGACTTTAGAACTAATTGAGATTTAGCTGTATTTAAAGAAGATAAATAGTTTTCCTTTGAGGTAATTTCACTCTCATCTGATTCCGACCAAATGCCGTCAGACTTTAAACTCTCAAGCAATTCTTTTTGTTGGGGTATACCTCTATCTATCGCTTGTCGATAATAAGATTCTCGAATATCATCTATATCTACTTGATCTAAAGCACTTAGATGTTTGATATAAAATTTTTGCCCGCCAATAAAAGATATTGACTTACCTTTAACTATGTCTCTGAATGTTTTTCTGTATGATGTTTGATCCACATCACAAGCTGCCTTCGTCTATATCTTGCTCGAGCTCTTTAAAGTCAGATTCAGATGCAGCTGCACTAAAATACCAGAAACTAATAAAAGCGGTAAGTTTATCATAAACAATTGATAGGAGATTATTTTCCTGTTCCTCCATTGTATAGAGTGCGGCTTTCTTCTCTTCAAATGTTGAGCCTGGAAAAAAACCTACCAAATCTTTATTTTCTTCCGTGTAAGTTAAATTGAGTAAATACCAGCTAATAACTTTAGTTTGAGCTTTGTTGTCTGCCGTATGATTAAGTAAGGCGCTAAAATTCGTTTCTGCAACCGCAATAGCTTTTCTTAGTACGGCCATTTTTTCTCCAATAGATTTTCTCTTTTCTTCGTTAGTTTGATTGTTGGCAGACTGCATGGTCAATTGAGTGATTTCTGTTTGAAGTTGACCAAGTTCTCCATACATGCTAGAAAGTTTTTCCGCATCAGATTCACTAAGCATTCCACCGGTATCAGAATATTTGTTCATTAACATGGCTTTTGTAAGAATGCCGTTCTTGACACAACGACTCATCTCTATACTGTATTCCATGTCAGCCTCTTCCATTTGACGTCGAGTGGGCTGCTTGATAACAAAAGTATGCTCCTTATTAATTGTTTCAGTACGAGTTTCTTTAACTATCTGCTTTTCCTTGACCTTACGTTTTTCAATGTCTTTATATTTTTCATCTTCGCCGTTTTCATTTTTTCGAGTTTTTTCAACCTCAATTTCTTTTTCGACTTGGACTTCTTTTTCGACATCTACTTCTTTTTCTTCTTCAATATCTTCGAAGACTTTAAAACGATATATTTCTTTATTTGATTTTGTATACATGACCTTGTTCCTTTAGTTGTTATATATTATATTACTTAAAATTAAATTTTACAGTAAATTTTTCTAAATCATTTTGAGAGTCCCTAATTGACTCATTGCCCATGTCTAGAATTTTTTTACGAAGATATTGCATCTTATCTTCGTCGAAATAATTTGCCTGATCCAATAAATCGGAATGTTCGGGCAGATGATTTTTTAATTTATGAAAACAGATCTGGTTTTCAGTGTATAGATCCTCCATGAGAACTAAGAAACTTTTAAATAAGCTTTTAGTGCTTCCGTTAAACCTTTCGGATAGAAAATCTTTTGCTTCCATAAAACCTTTTACCAATAAATAATACACATATTATTGGTTTATGTGTAAAAAAAACTATGGGTTCATTAATTAGTGATAGTGATAAAGAGAGATTTCAGGCGGTTTTCGAGAACTTGCATGATACATTCGCTCGTGATATTAAGTTTATAAAAGATGCAAAGCGCGTCATTTTAAGTACCGACCCGAATTATAATTATTTATACAATAATGTAAGGGGGAATGTTGCTTCTGTGAAGTACAAAATTACAGAAAAAATATTTAAAGCCAGAATATTATATATAGGAAGGCAGAATGAAGATATATTTGATGGCGATGCAGGAGCTCAAATTAAAGTCGATAAACATATAGGAGAAGTGAGAATCAAGGTAGACAAGGAAGGCTATTCGTATTTAAAAGATACAAAAAGATGCGAGTTTGATGGAAGAAAGTTTTCAATAATCAGTGATGAAATGCCTCACGGACTATTTGAGCCACATTTTTATACGTTTTATTTAAAAGCTGTAGATGAGGGTTGATGATGATAGTCCGAAGAACAACAGCTCGAGGAATAAATAAATTAATAGATTTAAGACGTTCCCCTGAATACATAGATTCAGTAAATAAAATTGTAGAAATTGAATTTGCAAAAATTAAAAATAAATTAATTTCAGATTTTAAAAGACATCCAGTTACTAGAGAAATAGAAGCAGGAGTTAATGGTAATAATATATCTAAAACTTTAGGGGGTTATGGTAATTTATTTACTTACATAGGTTTTGAATCTAGCTCAAAGCCAATCAAGCCAATATTAAGAGAATTAAATGATATACGTTTAACTAAAATAATTTTTAGTAAAAATGGAAACTTTAATGTATTAGCAATCTATCCAAGTATTAGGCAGATTTTCGATATAACGCCACTGCCTTGGGCAGAAGGTAGGAGTTGGGCTGAGGGAATCGAAAAAGGTATTTCTGGATTAGGTTCATATTTAAATAAAAGTAATGAAAAGAGTAGATCAGGTAAAGGATTGCAAACTGAAGGTGAAATTAGAAAGTCTGGTTTTTCCCCCACTCCATATATATCGAGCATGATAAAGTCTTTTGAATTGAATGTTATTCAACTAAACAGAATTAAAATTTAATGAAACCGCAGTTCCAGCACCAAGTAATTACAAGTTTTTCCCTATGGATAGACCACACAATATTAACCAGGGGGGAAGCATATCAAAATATCGATGCCACATTTTATTATCAAGACGATAGTCGACTAGACCCAGAGTTTATAGCTTTTGCATCGCCACACAAACAATGGGTAACTGATTCATCAGTAGGTGGAGCAGAAGTGATACAAGGTATAACTTTGGATGGTAGATATATTGAAAAAAATCAACAAGGAATAAGGTATGACTATAATAATGGCAGGGTAGTTATACCTAGATTAATAGCAAATGAATCATCTAATGTTGAGGGTATTTATTCTGTTAAAGATTTTAATATATATATTACCGATCAAACAGAAGAAGAATTATTGATTGAAACTAAATTTGATACTAATAGTAGATTTGATCAAGAGATAAGCGGTGGAGTAAAGCCTTACGATCAAGTAGTTCCAGCTATATTTATATCATATGAGCAAGGATACAATTCTCCGTTTGCATTTGGTGGTCAAGATATTACTCACTCAAGTATTAGATGTGTAGTGTTTGCTGAAAGCTCATATCAACTAGATGGGGTATTTTCTATATTGAAAGATTTAAATAATATTGCAATATCTAATGTTGGATTCAATGAACATCCATTAAATGAATTTGGGGACTTGAAGTATGGAATATACGATTACAAGGACTTGAGTGAAAGGTATTACAATGTAAAAAATAGCGATAGTGTTTTTCATATAGAGAATGTTAATGTTTCTAAATTGAACGATAAAATTGCAAAGAAAAGCCACCCAGGACTTTATATAGGATTTATTGATTTTCAAGTTAATGCTTATAGGTTTCCGAGAGCTGAGTTGGTTGAGCCGATTGCTACTAGACCTCCAAATGTACTGCAGGCACCTGTATCTCCATTCGAATTAGCGTTAGGACCTCAATTGCCAATGAGTCCAGTAGAATTGACATTAAATGAAGAACCTTTAGCTCCAGAAAAATTGCAATTTAACGATATACCGTTAAACCCAAAAGGCTTGACATTGAACGATACGTCTCTTGCTCCGGAAAATTTAACTTTAGTAGAATAAAAAAAAAATATTATTATTATAAAAAGGTGTAATATATAAAATATCATGGACGAAGACGAGTTAAAATCAACAAATTTCGAAGTACTGTATAGCTTTAAGCACGTTAATCAATTCCCCCATTTAGCAGATTACTATAAGGTTTATAGGCAAGATGGCGCTGGAGAGGCGTTCATGCACATAAATACTATTCAAGCCACTGGTTTATCAGAAAATGACATACCAATCGAAATAACTGGCAGAGATGTTGTTCCTAATTGTGGTGTTTTGTATAATTATAAAGTTAGTGCTTATAATAATAGGGGAGAAATTGATTGTATTAATCCAACTGTTTCAGGTATTGATTTTATATGCCCAACACCAAGCTCATCTGTGACGCCAACAGCAACAGCAACACCAACGAGCACACCAAGCGTTACACCAACTAATACAGTCACTCCAACAAATACAGTTACCCCAACTGCTAGTTCTACTCCAGCAGAGTCACCTAGTGTAACCCCAACAATTACTCCGACAACAACTCCAAGTAATAGTGTAACTCCAAGTAACACGGTTACTCCAACTGCTAGCACAACTCCTCCAGAATCACCTAGTGCGACTCCAACAGTTACTCCAAGTAATACAGTTACTCCAAGTAATACAGTTACTCCAAGTAATACAGTTACTCCAACAGTTACACAAACACCTGGAGCATCCACATCTCCAACTCCAACAATTACTCCAAGTAATACAGTGACACCAAGCAACACGGTTACTCCAACTGCTAGCACAACTCCTCCAGAATCACCTAGTGTGACTCCAACAATTACTCCAAGTAATACAGTTACTCCAACAGTTACTCCAAGTAATACAGTTACTCCAACAGTTACACAAACACCTGGAGCATCCACATCTCCAACTCCAACAATTACTCCAAGTAATACAGTGACACCAAGTAACACGGTTACTCCAACTGCTAGCACAACTCCTCCAGAATCACCTAGTGTGACTCCAACAATTACTCCAAGTA
>Ga0209534_10000196_pt1 | contig 72341 bp, 43 predicted proteins | sample COG_07_FD_184751 | JGI IMG/M metagenome (GOLD analysis project Ga0209534, IMG submission 184751) | Pelagic Microbial community sample from North Sea - COGITO 998_met_07 (SPAdes) (version 2) | ecosystem: Environmental > Aquatic > Marine > Neritic zone/Coastal water | place: Helgoland, sampling...
AACAGAATTTGGAATTGTTATCGATATCAAACTTGTTGCGCGATTGAACGCATAATCACCAATACTATTAAGAGTGGAATCTTCTTGGTCAATTATTATTGTTGTCAACTCATCAGTATCTTGGAACGCACCATCACCAATTTCAGTAACAGAATCTGGTATTGTTATCGATATCAAACTTGTTGCGTGATTGAACGCATAATCACCAATACTATTAAGAGTGGAATCATCTTGGTCAATTATTATTGTTGTCAACGCATCAGTATCTTGGAACGCGCTTATACCAATACTGGTAACAGAATTTGGTATTGTTATCGATGTCAAACTTCTCGTTTGATAGAACGCATAATCACCAATACTATTAAGACTGGAATCCGTCTGACTAATTATTACAGTTGTCAGATTTATAGCATTATTGAACGCATTGTCACCAATACTTGTAACAGAATTAGGGATTTCTATCGATGTTAAAGCTGTAGCTGATTGGAAGGCATTGTCACCAATACTTGTAACAGAATTAGGGATTTCTATCGATGTTAAAGCCGTAGCTGCTTGGAACGCACTGTCACCAATACTTGTAACAGAATTAGGGATTTCTATCGATGTTAAAGCCGTAGCTGCTTGGAACGCATTGTCACCAATACTTGTAACAGAATTCGGGATTTCTATCGATGTTAAAGCCGTAGCTGCTTGGAACGCATTGTCGCCAATACTTGTAACAGAATTCGGGATTTCTATCGATGTTAAAGCAGTAGCTGCTTGGAACGCATTGTCGCCAATACTGGTTACATATGATCCAACTAATACTTGTGATATATTCGACTTACTGATATCAGTCTCATAACTCGACTCCGTGAGTTCACCAATAATGCCAACCTGATATACATTACCACTTATATCAGTTAATGTTGTAATAGTATTCATATCAATATATGTAATATTACTAATATTTGTACTGTCATTAAATGTCAACTTGAAGTCTTCGAATGTAACATCTCCGGATACATCAACAATATATACAGTTGGGGTTTGTGATATGTCGTCGAACGCATTTACATCAATGGTAGCAGAATCAGGAATGGTTATCAATGTCAAACTTGTCCCCCAATCGAAAGCATTTTCACCAATAAATATCACACTGGAAGGAATATTAATGGAGGTAATAGAAGACCTACGGAATGCAAATTCACTAATGGTTTTAAGTTGAGAATTACTCTCGAAAGTTATATGAATTAGCAACGATGATGGTGTAGCATCTGTTATACCAAACGCTCTGGGAGCTATAACTACAACGTTATTTTGTATTTCAAATGATTCCCTAGCGTTTGCCGTAGGATATTTTATCAGTTCTAACGTATTATCATCCTTCTTCTGGTAAAGGACACCATTTATACTTTGATACGTTGTGGAATCATCATCTACTGAATATGAAACGACCGACGTAGTATAAGCAAATGCACTGTTACCAATATTTGTCACACTGGAAGGAATATTAACGGCTGTCAAGCTTGTCGCCAAACGGAACGCATTGTCACCAATACTTTGGACAGAATTAGGTATTGTTATCGATATTAACGAAGCGTCTTCATAGAACGCGTAATCGCCAATACTGCTAAGAATTGAATCTGTCTGACTAATGTTTACACTTGTCAAACTTGTCATACCTTGGAACGCGCCGATACCAATACTTGTAACAGTATTAGGTATGGTTATCGATGTTAATGATGTAGTTTCATAGAACGCGTAATCGCCAATACTGTTAAGTCTAGAATCTATCTGACTAATGTATACATCAGACAACCCCGACGTGTATATGAACGCCTGCTTACCAATACTGGTAACAGAATTAGGGATGGTTATTGATGTTAAAGATGTAGCTTGATAGAATGCGTAATCACCAATACTATTGAGAGTTGAATCTGTCTGATTAATGTATACATGAGACAAGTTGGTTAATCCTCTGAACGCATTTTTACCGATAATGGTAACACTATTGGGGATGGTAATAGAAGTTAATATGGATGCGTGTTGGAACGCGTGTTCTCCAATACTATCTAATGTGGAACCCACTTTAAATATGACTGAGTTCAAACTGGACGCATCTTTAAAAGCATAGTTTCCAATACGAGTTACAGTTGAACCTACATCAACCTTTACTATATTGCTGACATCAAATGGTAGGTCTGTATTATCAAGTGTCCCAGAGATATCTATAGCCAATTGTTCAGTATTTGTATAAAATACACTTAGATTTGGCTTTGGTTTATTATATCCTATGATAAATACTTGTGTCTTACCTCCAATAATTTGTCCTGCACCAATGTTAATGGGAAAATTCAAAGTCCCTAGCCTATCATAATTTATGGATGCTTCATTTAAACTTGTTTCTATGAACGCGTCAGTTCCAAGAGTGGTTACTAGTTCTGGAATAACAATAGAAGTGAATACCGAATTTCTGAACGCATTGTTACCAATTTCTGTAAGGTGTGAGTCGTTTTCAAATATTACTGAGGTTAATGATAAACAATAGCTGAACGAATCCGAACCAATAGATGTTAATGTTTTAGGTAGTGCAATTGATTGTAACCCCGAATTTCTGAACGCATTGTTACCAATTTCTGTAAGGTGTGAGTCGTTTTCAAATATTACTGAGGTTAATGATGAACAATAGCTGAACGAATCCGAACCAATAGATGTTAATGTTTTAGGTAGTGTAATTGATTGTAACCCCGAATTTCTGAACGCATTGTTACCAATTTCTGTAAGTTGAGAGTCGTTTTCAAATATTACCGAGGTTAATGATGAACAATAGCTGAACGAATCTGAACCAATAGATGTTAATGTTTTAGGTAGTGCAATTGATTGTAATCCAGTATATGAAAAAGACCCATTTTCAATGCGGGTTATATAATCTGGTAGTGTTACTGATGCCAAGTTTGACGCATCACAGAAGGCCTCAGTGCCAATACTGGTTACAGAATCGGGTATTATTATGGACGTTAAACTTGTTGCTCCTTTGAACGCCATATCACCAATAGTGGTTACTAGTTCTGGAATAACAATAGAGGTGAATACCGAATTTTGGAAAGCGTTGTTACCAATCTCTGTAAGTTGCGAGTCGTTTTCGAATGTGAATGAGGTTAATGATGAACAATTACTGAATGAGTCCAAACCAATATAGGCGACTGTTTTAGGTATTGTAATTGTTTGTAACCCCGTATATGAAAAGGTTCCGTTTTCAATACGGGTTACAGAATCGGGTATTATTATGGATGTTAAATTGGTTACTCCTTTGAACGCCATATCACCAATAGTGGTTACTAGTTCTGGAATAACAATAGAGGTGAATACCGAATTTTGGAAAGCGTTGTTACCAATCTCTGTAAGTTGCGAGTCGTTTTCGAATATTATTGAGTTCAACGATGAACAATTACTGAATGAGTCCCAACCAATGTAGGTGACTGTTTTAGGTATTGTAATTGTTTGTAACCCCGTATATGAAAAGGTTCCGTTTTCAATACGGGTTATAGATTCTGGTAGTGTTACTGACGTCAGACTTGACGCATTCCAGAAAGCCTCAGTGCCAACGCTGGTTATATAATTTGGTATTATTATAGATATTAAACTTGTCGCACCAGAGAACGCGCGGTTACCAATGCTGGTAACATCTTCTCTAATTTTTACGGACAGAATATCATTCGCACTTATATAATCTGAATAACTACTTGATGTTAGCTCTCCTTTAATGTTAAGCGATACAGTATTGCCATTAATGTGCGTGAATATTGTATTTGGGTCTTCGCTTTCTAAATGAATCGTCTTTGCTGAGTATTTTTCTGCCAAAGTGGATATAGAGAAGCCAGCAATTACAATTTCTCGTGTAGAAAATGACATTGCTATAAACTCATCAATAGTGAAACCTGCCTCATAAAAATCTACATTAGAAAATGTAGATTCGGTTACATATTTACTATCTATTATGTTGAAAATGTTGAATGATGGGTCAATAGTTATTTTATCATTATAAAATGTATTTATTTGTGCTAGTGAGAATGAGTTATCATACAGCAAACTTAAAAAGGACCCCGATGATGATATATCATTTATGAAACGCGAATTATGATTGAGTTTCTGATAAATATGTGTGATTGAAAATGATGAGTCAACAAAATCTTTCATGTGGAAAAGGGTTACTCCATTTGTATAAAGCATACTGATATCTGTATAATTAGTAGCATTTGATGTATCATCATTATATATGCCATATATATCATATACTTCATCAAACGTATACCCACTGGGGTCTAATAGTAACACAATTTGGTCTTTTCGAAAGTTTGCTTCTATATAATCATTTATTGTTCTACCGGAGTTAACTTCATCAGATAACCCCTTTCTAAAATTAAAAATCACCTCTGATTTATCGTCAATGTTCAAATCCTTAATAACAACATCAAATGTAAATCTACCATTACTATTACTTGCGTTTCTTCCATAAAATATGAGTGTATCTTTGGCATACGATGGCGAATTTTTTAAGTCGTCGTAATTATAGCCATAGTTTTGTAAAACATCGGGTGTAAATATATTGCTCATTTCTACGCCATTATTGGTTTGAACACGAAACGTTTGGTTAGAGATATCGTAAATAAATATATTAACGTCGTTAGATTCATTGTTTATTATACTATCTACATCACGTATTGTATCAGGCATAAGGATATGTTTAATAGGGTTGCCTTTAAATGAATGCACCCCTACACTGAGGCAATGTTTGGGCAATATTATAGTTTCAATTGTATTATTTTTAAACGCAAAGCTTCCAATATGGTCAACATTAAATAGTTCTATCATGGATAGGTCGCATCCTTCAAATGAGTAATTACCTATCGTATTTACGTGTGAAAGTGATACTGAATTTAAATTAATACTCATTCTAAACATCTCGTCTGGAATGTTCGTTTGCGTAGGTTGTAATTGGACAGCTTGAAGAGTTTTAACATATGAAAACGACCCTTTTCCACAAACTATTTCTCCTGGTGTATTCGGTCGAATAAAATTAATTGACGAAAGTCGAGTATTATAGAATGCGTATTTATCAATGTGTGTCAGTAGAGTATTTTCAGATAGGTCTAAAACCCCGACTACTGAATGGTTGCTATAGAATGCGGCATTTCTAATATTCTTTACTGTGGATGGAATTGGAATGATATTGTTAATATCTCTATTTCGACTAAACTCGTACGTATCTATACGGTATCTATCAACAAATACAACAAGTGTTAATCTAATTTCGGATGAAAATGTATAGGTTACTGTATACGGTCCACTAGTGTTAAAATCTACGATTGAATTAATAGATACATCTAAGTTTATATTATTTGACTTGTTATTCAGAACTCTAACATCGTCGCGAGTGAAATTAAACGTATCCCCAATATGAATTTCAAGCGGGTTATTTATTACAAACTCATATGAAATCTCACTTTCGATTAAATTAACGTCGCGAGTTATTGAAGTGGTGTTATATGTTCCACTGCCAAGATTAACGTGTGTATCATAAACATCATATCTCACTTCTAACTTATTATTATTATCCGAATATGTTTCGCTATACAAAACAAGGGGATATTTAGACACATTATCTGTAATAATAATTCCAGGGTCTTCATACGGAACATCTAATATATGGTCGATTGTATCATTACCATCAAGAGTTAATGTTGGAGTTTCATTATCAATGACGGCATAAACATTCGTAACTTTAAAGGAGTTGATAAACTCTAACAGGTAACTAACACTTGCGTGACTATTAAATATTGGACCTTCATTCAATTCAGCTGTTGAAATTCGAGTTTCTAATTGAAACTGTCCTTTGTTATTAAATTTTTGAGAGTAAAAAGAAAGGTGCGGTCGCTTGCTTAATGAACGCGTTATTGTATCTAGGTTGAGTTGAATTATAACCGTTTCACTGTTGGGTATCGAGGAAGCATTCACAACGAAAAAAGAAAATCTTGGGATGATATCTTCATCACTGAATGTGTATACAATATTATGAAGTGTTTCAGCATTAGATTCAATATATATGATTGACATTTCATCAAGATTTATATCTTTGTCTGATGAATTGTATAATACAATTTGCTGTAAATTATTCATATCGATAAATTCAACTATTGAAACATAATTCATTTTCCATATACTGATGGTATTTATTGCAGATTGTAACTCCTCTGTGGGGAGAGGCGTTATGTATATTCGAGAGTGAGGTTGAATAGTTACTGGTGTTGGTGGTGTCAAAATGTACGGTATTATGTATTCTATATTCTCCAAACTAGCGTTGGGAACGATATGCAATGTTGGTTCGGGATTGTTAATTCCGAATTGTAATGTATAATCTTGTTTAAGGCGAGAATCAATAGTTCTTACTTGGATTGGGTCTGAATTTTCATAAAATAGTGTGGCCTCATTTTCATACGTGCTCCATTGGAGAGTACTTTCATTATTAGATTCGATTACGCGTACATATAATCGTTCAGAATAATTTAACTGGTAGTATAAAATATTTGCTTGTGGGAGTATGTTTGCTTCTAATCTGCTAGAATTTAGAAATGTAGAAATCGCTTCTATATTATTGTTCTTCATTTGAAATGATTCGCTTACAGTTTTGTTTAATAACAATGATGATGTGTCAATATTACTATTATCGACATAACTATACTGACGATTCCCAGTATGACTATTATTATCAACTGTAAGGGTATGTTCAATAATAGATATTGAGGAACCTTGTTCAATAATAAACGGCGTATCTGGTTGTTTGTTTATGCTACTTCCTTTGTTAACAAATTGTATCAAAGAGTTTTCATTGTGGTAATGTTGAAATGTAAAAATAGCGTTATCATTATCACTCTCAAATGAAATTATATCCTTACTTTCCAGCAAAATGAGTTCACTGTTTTTGATACCAGTATATGGAGTGCTAAACTTATAAAATGTATTGGGAACTACAATATGTGTGAATGTAACATTATTACCATCATTAAAATGTATCTTGCTATCATTTCCAATGTTAACAATATTTTCTACATTAACCGTGTTAGTATATGCTGCGTTGTAGTACTGAATAACTTCACTAGTTGGAATATTCAGTGAAAATTTTTGATTCACACGTCTCAAACTATCTATTTCAGTAATAATAATGCTGCGACGTTTTGTAATTATTAACCCATTGTACGTAGTAAATGTATATACTCGCATAATTATAGAGGTACTATTTGTAAAAGTTGCCGTGACAGGTGTATGCGATATTCCCGTCAACTCAACTGGTCCGTGTGTAACTACCCCAGGGTCCTGTGGGAATACTGAATGTAAATCAAAGGTTTCACTAAATCTTGGCAAATAGTGTATTATGTCTTCGTCAATCATTTCAAGGTATACTACGTTTAAATCATACTGAATATCAGCAGATTCACTACCAATACTCATAACAATTTTAATAGTATATTCACCGACATTTTCAATACCAGTATTACCAAAGACGCGAATACTATTTGTATTTTCATCAACTTCAAAATTAATCCAACTATATGATGGTTTGTGATTTGACAGCGGTTTTGTTCGTACCAAAATTTCATACGATGTGATACTTACATCAGATGCTGAAGAGAATGATTTATTCACTTGATGAAATGCTTCATAAGAGGTATTGTTATTTACGTCATAGATTAACATATCTGATGTAAAAACATTATTGAACTGTAATGATTGGGTGTCATCCTTAATAAATATTTTTTTTATTATTTTACCAGCTGTATAAGCTTGTACGTCACCTGTTTTGTTGAAAATAGCAAATAATCCATTAATAACATTATTTTTAGCTATACTTTCTCCGGTATAACCTGGAATAGACGTGGTTAAATATTGAGAATTCTTTTTATATATAGCAAAATATATATCATTATCCCGCAACTTTATCAATACCTGTGAAGTATTACTTGTTGGATAAATTAAATTATATACAGATGCGTCGTCCAATGAATCTGAAAACATATTGGATACATGATTATAATAAGTAAACGAAACAGTGTCACTAATTGTCCTCCTTACAATATGGAATAATTCTGTGTTAATATAATAGAGTTCAAATGCATCACTCGACCCCAAATCGATAGGGAGACTGTCCAATGTTTCGAAGAAAGATGGTATTTCAACTTTATTATTAGAATGGTCTATCAAAAGACCTTGAACTGTAAACTGGTCATTGTTCAATGAAAATGGTAACGATGTGTACTCGATAGATTGATAATTATTTATATCAACTGTACCTTTCACTGGGGGTGTTAATATTTCGATGCCATAATGGTATGTATTTTTGTACACATTATCATTAATTATATAAGTCTGCAAGCTTATGGCAAATTCAATATTTTTAGGAATAGTTGAATCTACCTTTATCTGCTCACCATTATTAATATATGTGAAAAGAACTGGCGTTATATTAAATGTGTACGTAAAAGAAGCATAAACCTTACCATCTATTATAAGTGTAAACTCGATATTATCATTTAATGTAATTGTATTGGTCAAGTCAAACTCGTAGTTTATGAAACTGTCTGCGCTATATGTAATATTTATCCCATCAATGAGAATACTTCCATATTGTTGACCTATGTATTCAATACTATATGCACTATTTGATGTCGGCACGGCATTGATTTGAAAAAATACTGTTTCATCCTCTTTTACATTCAATGATGTATCTACCATATCAACTATGAAAGGATATCCATTATCGGCGAGTTGTTGATGTGTCAGCTTTAACTGATTGATGAGAAAGTCAATTGAATATTCATAATCAATAAATCGCTTGCCAGGAGGAAGTGTAATCGTATGTAGCTGTGAATTAGATGAAAATCCATCTGGTTCAATAACGTCGAGCTCGCTGCTGTTTGTTAAATCGATATCAGTAAGACGATTGATACCAAACGCATCAATCCCAATACGTGTAATATTTACAGCGCTGCTAAAATTAATCGTTTCCAAAAAGTTTTCTTTGAATGCATAATCGCCAATAGTTTGCAGCGACGAAGGAATCCGTAATGTCGGTAAAGTATTCCTCTGAAAAGCAGATTCTCCAATATGCGTCAGATGTGAAGGGGATTTTATTGTAAGATTGGTTAATCCTTTATCTAGAAACGTATTATCTCCAATCGTCGTAAGCGATGTCGGAATAATGACATTGTTATATATGAAATCCATACCATCAGTAGCGTCCTTCGTTATTTCTGTGGTACCTTCGTATAATACCAATATCCCATCAGATACAGTATACAAATACGTTTTATCAGCACTATCCAAGACAGTTGAGAACCCAGTAAAGTTTTCACGGATAAGATCAACAACTGTAAAGTTGAATGTTTCAATTGCAAAATCAAATGAAATTCCAAGTTGATTCAAACTTACCCCATATGGTGGTAATATTGCTGTGATATCAGGGTTATCATGAAATACAGTATCGTTAATCCTTAGCGAAGCATCACATTGCCGCAAATCAATAATGCCGGAAAGATTACAACTGGCGAATGCATAATCATCAAGAATTGATAGTAACTTAGCATCTGAAAAATCAATAGATGATAAACGAGAATCACTAAATGCATATTTTCCAATGCGCGTTATTGTATCGTGAACATATAATGTGGTAAGTGCCGTTTCATAAAATACCTTATCGTTATATTCTGATACATAGTACGGTGTTGGAAAAACGATTGAAGATAAATTGTTACAATGCCAAAATGCTTCGACACCAATGACCTGTATGTCGCTATTTAAAATTAGAGTTTCGAAACCACTTGAATACTTAAATACACCCTCACTAATAGTAGTTGTATTTTCATTTATAGTCAATGAACCAGGATATACTGTATATATAAACTTATTGATCTGGAGTAAACTGTCAAACAGTATTGGTGTTCGTGTAACGATAATCTCTAACAATTCATCACCAATACCAAACTCTGATAAGGACACACCTCGTGGCGGATATATAAATGGTAAATTTATATTGTTTTCAAAACTAGTAGGAGTTAATCTAAACGTATTTGGGGAACCGGTGAAATTTAATTCATTTTGTATATCATTATTTGCAAAGGCATAATCACCAATGCTTGTGATGCGAGAATTGTTTGTAAATTCGAGGTATGTTAACTGAGTATTGTAAAATGAGTGGTCTCCCAAAGTTTCAATATTGTTTGGAAGTGTGACACTATTTAATGGACAGTTTGTAAATGCGTAATCTCCAATTATACGTAGTTCACCATCTGCTGGAAAATATAATGTTTCTAGGTTCACACATTTGCCAAAGGCGTGTTGTTCAATTTCAATAAGAGTTGTTGGAAATATTACGTGATGAATCGCAGAACTGAATTTAAATACATTTGATTTTATTCGAATACACCCTTCTTTTATTGTTAATATATTTGTCACAATTGAAAACTCATATAAATCAGTAATGCCGCCATTTATCTGTTGAATTTCAAAATAAGAATCATCGAATCCTTGATTTAGAAGTTCCAGCAAATTATAGTTAAAGTCATATCTCAGTGTTTCATATGAAAACCCAATATTTCCAAATAAAAACGATGTTTCGAATTTAAGACTTTGATTATTATCCACAAAAGTATTATCTTCTAGCATAAATGTTTGTGGTAAATTATTTCCCAACACCACTGTATCACCTAGTCTATTCGCGCCGAATGATTTATCACCCAAATACGTCAACTGGTTAGCAGAAGATAAATCTAATGTAGTAATATTATTAGAGTAGAAAGCATTTTGTAATACATGAGTGATGTGTTCTGGTATAGAGACCTCAGATATTTCGTTATTATAAAATAAGCCTATTGGTAGTTGTGTTATGAGTGTACCTATTGTATAAGTCTGGATGCGATTGTTTAAAAACACATTTTCTCCAATATATTCAACACTTGTTGGGATGTTTATATTTGTAAAATTGTTGGCTGCGAAGGCAGCATCGCCAATGTAGCGAAGGCCTGGGTTGATATTGTCACTAAATACAATTGTTGCTGCCTTACATTTACGAAATGCCCGATTCTTTATAAATACCACAGATGGCGGTATTATAATCATATTAACCCTAAAATTATTAAACACACTGCTCTCAATGCCAATAATATTATCGTTTATGGTGAGTACTTTTAGTACTCCGACTTGCGTAATCGTGAATTTATCAGTCTCGTTTTGATTTGAAATAACAAGTTCGTTAGACTCGTAGTTATTGGTTTCAATTAAACGTATCCATGAGTAGTTAAGTACATCACGAATGAATGTAAACTCAATACCGATATCAGTAAGCGACCTGTTTTCTGGTGGAATAATATCTTCAATCGTATTTCTACTTCCATCAAACGCATTTACACCAATTGATATATTTGGTGTGGAGCGAAAGTCTAAAATACCGGAAATATCATTGTCTCGAAAAGCACCTTCGCCAATCGTTGTTAGATTTTTGGTCTGTGTGAAGTCAACTGAGGTGATGTTATTATTTTCAAAAGCACCGTCACCAATCGTTGTTAGATTTTCGGATGAAATGTCAACCACGGTTAAGTTGTTATTGGAAAATGCGTTATTCCCAATCGTGGTTACATTTGTAATATGGGATAAGTCAAACGACTGGATATTATTATTGGAAAATGCGTTATTACCGATTATTGTTAGGTTTTCCGAGGAAACATCAAATGTAGTTAAGCTGTTGTTTGAAAATGTATTATTCCCAATAGACTCCAATTTGTCACAAAACGATAAATTAATTGTTTCTATCATGCAATCGAAGAATGCATTATCTTCAATTACTCTTAATTGACAAGATGCTGGGAATATCACTTGTTGCACACGAATATGTGTACCAAACGCACTTTCTCCAATAGTATCAATCTGAGTGTTAAATGTTAATATGTCAATATATATCAAAGTAAACTCACTTGCATTCATAGGCCAAGTTTGTCCATCTGATAAAACGTCAAATTCTGTGACTTCGTCGAGAACATCAATGTACTGCTTATTATCCAAGGTGTAATAACTAACCGTAGATGTTGACGACATTTGTTATATCTATATGTATATTCATATATAAATATAGATTAATTTACTACTTCAACCATTTGTTAAATGTATAATCAGTCCTCTTAAAACATTGAACCGAATGAGCTTCCGAAACCATCATTTGCCGCCATTATTTCATTTTGATAAAATCCTTGGTCTTGTGCTGGTTGTGAAGGCATATTCGAAAGTGCCGCTTGTTGCTGGTCTTGATGTTGTGACATTTGTACTTGCTCGACTGGATTAGATTGTGGTAAATGTATATTAGGTTGTAATACTTGTTTTGGTGGTGACGACATTTTAGTTTTCTTTTCTACATTTACACTTCCAACCAGACTTTCTTCACCATTCCAAATGCGGTTAATACGTTCGCTAAGAATTGCTGATTTTTCCCCTAATTTTGTATGTAAACTTGAAACAATAAGCAAAGTCACCAATATAATTGTGTGAACATTAAACTTCTCGTAATCTTGTGTACTATAAATAGGAACATATGTTACAATGCGGTGAATATAAAACATTCCAATAAAAAGTACGACAACTTGACCTATAATTTCAAATACAATTTCAGCACTCCCTTTACTTTCATCTGCTTCCGGAATGTAACATTTCATTAATTTATTAAGCCCTACTACTGGCGCGAGTGAAAGAACTGAATATTGACAAATATTCAGTAATTCATTTTTTGTTGATGTATCAAACTCAAATACATGATCTATAAATGAACGTGTGTTTGTTTGTTTAGCTATTTCTTCAATACTTTCCATATCCATCGAATAGTGTATGTAATACATTAAGAATAAAATTTTCGATAGCTACGATTTTAAGGAATAAACAAGAATACTTTGAATAACATATGTAACACGTCTTAATTTTATATTAACTATTAAATAGGACATAACTATATTTATAAATAGGGCATAACTAATATGAATAGGACGTAACAATATTATAATTTTATATGTATATATTTATATATAAATAAATGGCAACAACACCCCAAGATGTTCTTCAAGTGCCATTAGACGATTTGGAAAGAATATCATTATCAAGATTACAAACGCAACTTGGACATTTTATTGCGCAATTATTAGGCGATAATGATATCGCACGGATAGACCATGGTATTGGGGGTCCTACCAGCCTAGGGATTAGTGTGGGTACATCTGTTCACACATTAGGATATGAGATGGGATTTACGCCAGACCCCACCCAACCGGGGGGCCCTACATTAGGGGACGCTGTTAAAGCAGGTACCGTAACTTTTGCAGCTGTGGCTCCCACATTGGTAGTAACTACTGGTCTGGTTATTGGGGTGTTATTGGTGTTGTGGAAGTTTCAATCTATAGCTGCTCACAATGCACAATTAAGAGAAAAGGTAAGTGATCTTCTGCGCATATTTAGTGAAGTGGCAAATATCCTTATTGCAATGAGATCAGTAAACATGTCGGATAATATAGACAATGAATTTTTGAATGAACTGGAAAAATCCCTCACATATACACTTTCTTTCATAATAAATCACTCCACTCGTGAAGAGTATTCTGAAATAATGACTTCAATTTATGGCAATAATAAAAAATCAGAGGGTCATCAGGAGGGGGGCTACGGCGGCGTGGTTACCCCTAGTAACCTTGTTAGTACCCACATGGATACCAAGGGTGGTATTATTTCATCCAATTCAATTAATGGCAACCCCAGCATTTCTAAGACTGATAGTGGTACATCTCACGTTATAGGAGTTCCTGTAGGTAAGAACCTCACTGCTGCCAAGGCTGTTGCTGCAGAGATTATCCCTGTTGTCCAGGGCCGTGCTGTTCCAAAGCCCCCTATCGCCACTGCTCAAGTTGTGAATCATGGTAAAGTGTTTGAACCGGTCAAGATTCACGATAACATAGACACTACTTCTTTGATTGAGCTAAACATGGAGAAAATTGTGGAAAGCGCTAACATAATAAGTGAACAATATAGTGACTGTTGTAATTGTTGCAATACAGATGAAGTAGAAGTTTCAGAAAACGAACAGGAAGGTGGTGGTATTTTTCATATATCGGCAGGTATCACACATGACGAGCGTATCAATTATCACCAATATAGAAGTAACGCGATTGTTTTACAACTTCTTGGAAAAATGGACCTTAGTGACCTTAGTAACCTTAGTGACCTTAGTGTTGTTGACGAGACAAAAAGGACGGTCCACACTAATACTATCAACACTAATACTATCAACACTATACATACTATCTTCCAATTTTTCGAACATAATACTCCGGTTGATAAATACATTAGTCACTTCACCGAACATCTAGATATTGAAAGTAAGACACATCACAAGAAATGGGAATACAGCGCCAGTAAGAAAAGAGCCATTGATATCGCGGCATGGAACCCGGGTAGGAGGAACACTTATGAAGCAACAGATTTTTTTGACCGTATCAAGCAGTGTATAAGTGGTAAATGTATTGGCAGTGCTAATACAGGTCTGGTAGCACCAGACGCAAGTAATAATATCATCCAAGGTGTAATAGGTAATTTGGAAGCGGATTATAGGCAAGGTGGTAATAGTAACTTGCTGAATAATATATTGGAAAATATGCGATTACTGAATAACTATTATGTAGCCCAAATGGTTATACCTGGAGATAGAGATACAAAAAACCCAGCAGACCAGGATTACATTAATAAAAATACCACATTATTTAATGAAATGAATGCAAAAATTGTACACATACTACATATTTATTACCCCATTATATTTCAATACACAGCTCATAAGAACCAATCCGCCACCACTAACGCGTCTTTCAATTTCATTGCGCACACGGATTATATTAAAAATATTCAGCATGTTGATAATCTTCAGAAGATCATAAAACGCACCATTCCAGTTATAAAATCAAGAGTGTCATCAAAAGGAGAATTTATAAACATAATCAATAATGTAGCCATGGAACGATTCTATAGCTTTAATTTTACAACACTTATAAGTACGCCTGGTCGCGACATGTTTAATTCAAAGGATGAATCTAATGTACTTACTTATACACTTGCAAAATTAAACACTTGGTTAACAATTTCGTATATCAAGTTTAATTTACAGGTACAAAAGACACTTGCCTCTGCTGCCACTTTTGTTGACCATAAAAAATTACTGAGTGAATTCGATAATGTTACAGATGTGCTGTCAATTTATACACCAAACAACCATTATACACGTTATAATGATGACAAGTTTATTAAGTATAACAGTGGATTGAAAATATTAATGGAAAATAAGGAAACAATAAAACATTATATAAACCGCATAAGTGAGTTCACTGGGGAGAATTTACACATGTGTGACGCGTCTTCGTTTAGCACATCGCATAGGGTTATGGGAATGTTAAAAAAAAAAAGAACTAAATGTGGAGGTTATGACGCAATGCGCATTTATTTAGTCCAAAAAAGACAAGAACTTGAAAATATTTTAAATCTAATTAATGCACATTATAACACTATTGCATCATTATTTCCAGATGATCCCGATAACGATAACGTTGATAATGCCAAAATTGGTGAAATTTCGAAGTACAACGATTTAATTAGTGAAACTGATAGCAACCAGAAACAATTTGACAATGAAGTTTCAAGTGAAGTTTCAAGTGCCGGTAAGGTTATCATTAAGCACAATGGGAACGATGATTCAGATATGAAAGCCAAATTTAATGCTTTAATAGAAGAGAATACTGTTGAATATATTAAGATTAAAAATACGGTTGATAAACTTTCTAAAGAAAATCCAGAACCAAGCATGTTTCCGGCAGGATTTGCAAATGTTAAGGGTGGACTTAACAATATCCTTAATAAACTTCTTAACTTCAAACAAAACAAGGTATCACCATTGCCCAAGGTAGCACAATCACCATTGCCCTCATCCAAGGTAGCACCATTGAGTAAGGGAGATGGTATTGCCGCCTTCAATGGTGGTTCAAGATATAAAACACCGAATAATCGTCGTAGAAACGCAAAGGGGACAAATAAAAAAACCATGAAACGTAAAAAGTAAACAAACAAATAATAATATAAATATATAATTTCAACTCTCCTATCGAGTGATATTTTCTCCGAATTTTACAAACAATATTATTGTTGTTTGTTTGTAAAATTGATTTCATAACATGGATTTAAATAGTACGTAAAGAATAAACACAATAATGGTAAAAACGTGCGTGGATAAATATAATGACAAATCAGAAATGATGGAACCCCATTTTGGGATGTTTCCATTTCCATTAAGTGATTTTCAGAAATATGCGATTGAAGGCATTGTTAAAAAACATCACGTACTCGTTACAGCACATACTGGTTCTGGTAAAACGCTTCCTGCCGAGTTTGCAATAGATTATTTCGTTAAATCTGGCAAAAAGGTTATATACACTAGCCCAATTAAAGCATTATCGAACCAAAAGTTCCATGAGTTCAAAGAAAAATTCCCCCATATATCTTTTGGCATTCTTACAGGAGATATTAAATTTAATCCCGACGCGGATGTCCTTATTATGACAACTGAAATATTACAAAATACATTATTTACAAGGTCTAAAACTGATCTGAAATCAAATAGTTATTGCGACCTTCTTCAATTTAATATGAATCTAGAAACCGAATTGGCGTGCGTTATATTTGACGAGGTCCACTACATCAATGACGAGGACCGTGGAAAGGTATGGGAACAAACAATGATGTTGTTGCCTTCATCTGTTCAGATGCTCATGTTGTCTGCAACAATTGACCGCCCGGAAATATTCGCAGATTGGATTGAGCAGCAGCATAAAAGTAAAACGAATTCTGGTGACAATGAAGTGTATTTAATACCCACTACTCATCGAGTGGTTCCGTTGTATCATCATTTATTTGTTGATACGACGCAGACTATCTTCAAAAGCATTACGGACCAAGAGAAGAAGAAGCAAATTACAAAATATATTCGCAGACCTCATTTAATTCAAAGTTCTGGGGGTGCGTTTAATGATAAATGTTATCACGAAATGAAAGCGTATATGAAATTATTCCAACAATATAAATGTTTTACTAAACCCCAGCACGTATTGAATAACATATGTATGTATCTTAAAGCCAATGAATTGTTACCAGCAATTTGCTTTGTATTTTCAAGAAAGAATGTTGTAAAATATGCGAAAGAAATTACAACAAACATTCTGGAAGATGACAGTAAAATTCCGTATACCGCAGAAAAGTCGTGCCAGCGCATTCTGCGTAAGCTACCAAACTTTTCAGAAATTATTTTGCTTCCTGAATACCGCGAATTAGTCATGTTATTAGAAAAAGGAATAGCCTATCATCATAGTGGACTTCTCCCAGTCTTGCGTGAGATGGTTGAGTTAATGTTCGCTGAAGGTTATGTAAAGCTGCTATTCGCGACTGAAACATTTTCAGTAGGTTTAAATATGCCAACAAAAACTGTTATTTTCACTTCTCTAAGCAAATACACTAAATCAGGGATGCGAATGTTATATAGTCACGAGTATACGCAAATGGCTGGACGTGCTGGTCGCAGAAACCTGGATACAGAAGGTCACGTCATACATTGTTGTAATATGTTTGAAAATAGTCTCCCATCGGTTTCCGAATACAGACATATTCTATCAGGAAACCCTCAACTTTTAAAGTCTAAATTAAACTTTACATACGAACTGATTTTACAATTGTTACGTAATGATGGAAATATCAACGAACTTGTAAGTTTTATTCAACCAAGTATGCTTAACATGGAGCTTAATAACCAGGTGACAACCCAGCAAAATGTCATTGAACACTTGGAAAAAAAAGTCAAAAGAGACACTGAATCATTGCCCGATAATGATAGTGATGTCATGAAGGCATATGAAACATATTTGGAACTAATTTACAGCGAGAAACATTGTTCTAACCGTAACAAACAAAAGAAGATCACTAAACAGCTCAATGAATATCGTGTAAAGTATCCCGAAATCATAAATGGCACTCAACTCGAATTGTATACTCAATACAAAACAAACAGCAAAGAGTTGTCGTTTCATATAAATTATGAAAAATCATTGCGCGAACACGCGAAAACCCAAATAAATATATTACTGCGCATACTAATCACGAGTGGTTTTGTGAAAAGTATACCAACGTCAGATGAAGTTGACTGTAATACTTATAAATATACATTAACTGACATTGGGTTTTCGGCATCATATATAAATGAATTACCTGGGCTCTTATTTGTAAAATGTTGTAATAACACGATTTGTGATGAATTGAGTCTTAGTGAGTTTTTGGGATTTATATCACTATTCATTGATGTAAAAGTAAGTGACCAAAATAAAATATACAATTACGGGCAAGTTAAATTTCCATCGTTGCCAGTAAAAAAAATAATAGATGATACACAATTATTCTTGTATGACTTGCGAATGCAAGAAGAACGGTACCAGATTTCAACTCAACAAGCATCACTCGAATTACAATACGATTTATATGACTATGTTATATTATGGTGTAAAGCAGAAAGTGAAGCAGAATGTATGGATGTGCTAAAAAAACTGACAGAAGAAAAGGAACTATTTACCGGAGATTTTGTCAAGTGTCTTCTAAAAATTATGAATACTGTACGCGAGTTGACATCTGTGTATCAAACCAATTGTAACATTGAAATGCTGAACTATTTACAGGCGACACAACAAAAGTTACTTAAGTTTGTTGCGACGAACGAATCCATATACATTTAAATAAATTCCATACGAAATATAAACTATTTGTTCATTTCGAATATAATACTTCCCATAACAATAAACATTAATATAATTGGGAATAAGACAATCAACCAGGCAATCTTTTTATAACCCGCGTTACATATGAGTGATAATATCCACGTCCAAAAGAATATATATATTAGCTCAATTGTGAAAAATGCCGACTTCATTTGCACGCTTGATGGACAGCCATAAATCCCAACGCATAAATCGGTTGGATTGAATATATTTTGAATAACAATCACTATAAAGGAAACAATTGAGAGCAGTAAATACACTGATGCCGGCGTACATAATTTTTTATATTTTGCTATGCTGCTATTAATTAAATGCATTCTACATTATAGCAAGAGAAAAAGTTAATAACTCACTGAATCGAATCATGTATAAATTTTTTAGTATTATATAAAACGTTACTAATATATAGGTGGTTATTATTGATTATGGTAGTCAATAAGCCAATGATACAGAATAACACTCAACGCCGCTGTAAAAATGTTATTATTTTTGATATTGACGAAACCCTTGGATATTTTTCTCAATTTTCGCTAGTATGGAAACTCATCAATACACTTGTTTGTGACAAGAATAAGGGATTGCCAACAACTCAACATTTTATAAACATTTTAGATATTTTTCCAGAACTGATACGCCCACACATGATTGATATATTGAAGATGTGTGTGTTAAACCAGGATGAGTTTTCGCTAGAAATTATGATTTATACAAATACGCAGGGAGGTCCTGAGTGGAGTCAACTTGTTGCTAATTACTTTGAAAATGCCGTTGATGGTCTACACTTTTCACGTATTATCAATGCATTTGAAATAAATGGTGTTCGCGTAGAACCAACGCGTACTACAAATGATAAAACATATAAGGACTTACTTCGAACAGTGAAATTTCCCAAAGGCACCAAAGTTTGTGTGGTGGATGATGTATATTTTGATGACCTTGCCAATGAACACGTTTTTTACATAAATGTTAAACCATTTACATTCTCATTCTCACCAATTGTCATGAGTAAAAGGGTCACCAAACATTATCCGTATATAAATCAACATATTCTAAGGAAAAAAATAGAACAATTATACAGCTACAATAATATAACACATTATCCAAAGAGTAAGGGAGCAAAAGAAATAGATATTATTGTATCAAAGCGTGTGATATCATACTTAAAAGAGTTTTTCGTGGAATTTTGTAATGTATATTAAATATCCATTTGTTAAAATAGTTGTTGTGAAAAGGAAAAATGCAATATCAAATATAAGAGTTTTATCGAAATCAGTCATTGTATGGTTTTGTAGTGGATTAAACCTCCATAACAGTACTCCTGATGCAAATATATGTATAATTGGAGTGATGCTTGAAGTATAGCTGGGAAACAATAATTCAACATTCAAAAATGTAATGACATAGGATAAGTATAGTAAACATTTGAATACGAAATAAGTGATTTCTAATTTCATATTCTACTTGTTTTATAATAATATTATTTTTTTCCGACCAAAATGCTTGTATATAGAAAGTATCTCCTTATACAATTATTTGTTATTTATCAATGTCGCGATATTTTGGTTGTGTATATCTATGAGTGCCCGTTCAAAGGTTTATTTGCATTGTGTGTACTAATATTGTATCGACTTGTAAATGTCGAGTGAACGCGCGCTAGCATCACTTGTCGATGCGTACTTTGGCATCCAAAAATATGGGATAATTTTACCAAGACTAGGATAATGTTTCTCAAAAATAGCACGATAATACACTTGCTCGTCTGTTATGGGACAGTTGGTAATCGCTTCACCATTTTGAGTGGACATAAAATCTTGTATATATGAATCCTTATCTTTTATTTTTTCAACGAATTCTTTAATTATATCATGCCAAGACCGCGACGCTTTGCTCACACCATCACTAAACGCTTCTTTGCGACGCCACAAAATATCCTTGGGTATGAGCGTGGGTTGATAATCAGAAAATGCCTTGCGAATCAAATATTTTTCACACTGTTTATTTTTACCGTGGCATCTCATATCAATTGGGATAGACATGTAGTATTGTGTAAATGCCCTGTCAAGAAATGGCGTCCTCGGTTCTAGTCCGCACGATGAAATGGATTTATCCGACCGAAGTACATCAAAATATGAGATATTGTTCAATAATCGTCGACATTCTGTGTCAAACTCAATTGGATCATCGCAAAGATGGAAGTACAAATACCCACCCATCAACTCATCTGCGCCATCTCCATTGAAAATCACTTTGGCATTACTATGCTGTCTTATATATTTCGCAATTAAGTAGTTGCCTACACTGGCACGAACAGTAGTCGTATCGTAGCTTTCGATGGTCTGAATTACTTGTGGAATAGCATCGAAAAACTCTTTTTCAGTGACAACCACTTCTGTATGTTTTGTATTAAGATGTTTTGCAACAATTTTTGCATATTTTAGATCATCTGAACCCTCCATACCGATACTATATGTTTCAATCTGTTTACCTGTTGTTTTCAACGTTTCTTCTGCAACAAGTCCACATATTAAGGAACTATCGAGCCCACCAGATAGAAGACAAGCAATCGGACGTTCCGTATTAGTAACTCTCTTGCGCACAGCATCCTTCAGTAATTGTCGCAGATTAGACGTTACTGTTTGTTCATCAAATATACTATTAAATGAAGGGAATGCAAGGGTATGATATCTATGATGCAACATTTGTGGCTGCCGCATGTGAGCACTCGATGACGGCATTCTAATATATGTTCCGGGTGTAAATTGCTTAATTTTATGCGTTTGTATGAGTGATGATGACTGTACAAAACCATTAAGCATTTTCAGTTCAGATGCAAACCCCCAAGTACTTTTGTCTCCGTTGGATGAATGTAAAATGAATAGTGGTCGTACCCCATATGGGTCGCGCGCAACATAAAGTGATTTGTCACGATGGTCGTAAAGTTGAAATGCAAATACTCCATCTAACATTCTAAGAGTTTGCTCAATTCCATACCTTAAATACATATGTACAATTATTTCGCAATCTGAATCAGTTGTTGGTGTTATATTCATCATTTTATATAACATTTTATAGTTATAAATTTCTCCATTACAGATAAGCGAAACAGATGAAAAATTAAAAGGTTGGTGTGAGTTGGCATTCAAACCGTTGATAGCAAGTCTATGGAATCCAAAGTAAATAATTTCATTTACTTTTTCTCCTTTGTTGTCGCGAGATATTAATTTAAATGATGAATGTTCTGGACCGCGACTTTGTCCTTTCATAAATTGTGCGTATATGAATTCTTCGCTCAACTCATTTTCATTCATTATAGAGAAAATGCCGCACATATGATCTATATTTTCTATTGAAACACCTTTATGTCAAAATAAAATGTTGTAATACTTATATAAATGTCTTTCGAAACTGTTTTCGCACCTCTTGATGTTGAGTTCTGTCTTTACTTTTATTTTTTGATGGTTATTGGGTTCGCAATCGTTGTTTTAGCGTTAGTTGGTTTCTTACACCAATTAGTTATGTCCAAAAAACCTAACTTTTCCTTACCTCTTGTGGAAATGGGTCACGGCCTACTCTTTTACTTTGTAAACCGTCTTCTGTATTCTATGTGCAGTAAATCACTTTAAATATAAAAGGGGGTATCGTATGTAAGTAAAATATTTCAAATGTATGATTTTACTTTCAATAATATAATATAATAGTATAAGAAGATGTCCGGATTTTTTGGAGTATTATATGGACTATATCATCGTAAAGATATAGCGCAAGATAAAAGTAATCGCCGACATGTTGACCATCAAGTTCAAAAACAAGATGTAGAAGTAAAATTTTCCCCCAGACCAGTGAATACAAAATATGTTAAAATGCCGATTGTACAAGACGAGAGGGCAAGTCAAGTTGCTTTTATTCAAACGAATAACAATGCTATTACACCCGCATCGTCAAAAGGACAGTGGTCAACGTTTCAAAGTAACATCGATACTGAAACCCAATTGCGCAACCAGGATACAGTACTTCAACGGTGTGATTTAAATGTATATGTGCCAAATAGCGCCAGCTCATTATATAATACGAATGTACCTTATGTTGGTGATAAACAAATAACCCAGCACTCGCTTCTATTTAAGGAAAATAATACAAATACCTCACAGAAACCATTATGGGATAGTTTGGATACATTTAATAACAGCACACGATATCAGAGGAATGAATAAACACAAAATGTTGTAAAGATATTATAAACTAAATATATATGACTAACCATAAATCCAATAACAATGAGCGCGACGTTGCTATTTGTAAACCAAATAATTCCGAAAATGGAAAGGTGGGAAAACATACGTGCTATACAAGCAATGAACTTTTTCAATTGAGAGATGCCTGGAACATGCGCCACACGCAAAATCCTATCAGTGCGGATGACCCAATCGAAATATGGAATATATTAAAACAGCAAATGAGTACTGTATGTGGTTCGAATGAGATGTGTTGGTTATACTCAGAATTCGCTCAATCGTCATTACAATATTTAAGAAATGTATTTGTTCCTGAAAAACCGCACAGTTGGATTAGCAATCCCACCCAATGGCTAACATCAACTGATATATCACGTGTTTTAAAGCAATATGAAGATGCGTATCCAGATTTTATTTTTATTGGACCGTCTCCAATTGACTATGATGCAACACCATACACTAACAGTAATGCGTGCGTCTGGCAAGATTTATGTGATTTTTCACTTCCGAGACTAATTTCTAGCGGTAAGCAGAAAGTATCGGTGATATTTAATTTAGATACTCACGACCAAACCGGGTCACATTGGGTTTCGTTATATTGTGATGTAAGACTGAGGTCTATTTACTATTTCGATAGTAATAAAAATTCACAAAGTAATAAGATTCCCGACAATATAATAAAATTTATAAACGGAATAATTGTAAATATGGCAGAAGAACCACTATCACAGACATTTAAATTTTATAACAATGATAAAATACAGCATCAAATGAAAAATACTGAGTGTGGTATGTACTGTTTATATTTTATTATATCGCTTTTAACAGGCGAGAAAAAATGGGAAGATTGGGTAGATAATAAACAAGGGAAAAACGGTGGACGCGTATCAGATATAGAAATGGAAAAAAAACGAAATGAACTATTTAATTCACCAGTAGTAATTGGGGGTCTAAATTAACTTAAAAGGTATTTAATAATGTATTATCAAAAGGCATAAAAACAATGATGAATCAGTTTATTTCTCTGGGAAATAAAGCATTTTTATGGAATATATTGAATGAAAACAAAATGTTTGATCAGTACTCAAATACAGATTTTGAAACAATCAAAACTATATTTGAAGAAAAAATCAACGATATCAGGAGAATACATACACCAGGAAATAAGGAGACGATTTTAGAACTAAATAGATATTTCCTAACACAATTCAAATATTCGCTATTACATTTGAATTCACGAACGAGTGTTAACGCACTATCTGAGTCATCAATCGCCACCGTATCTGGTGAAACAACACCTATAACAAACATTAATACAGTCACAAACGAGAGAGAATATGAAAACTACGTCCCAGATGATGGCAAATTTGATAAGGTAAATGAAGCAATTACTGAGTTTGAGAATAAGCAAACAATTATGTATAACCAGATACAACGTTTGACTGCACGTATTGCTAAAGTTGAAGCAGAACAAATTACGACAAGTGAGATAAATATTAAACATCAAGGACTTTCTAGCTCACTCAGATGGATTTAGTATAATTGTTTCGAGATAATTATAGAATAAAATTGATTCATTTTATTCTATAAAAATATAAAAATATACATATTACAATATCATTTAATACTATGTGGGGTCAGTTCATCGACATAGAAGAGTGCGATACGCATAAACCAGAAGTAATGCGCAACTATAATAATAATATCATTCGACAGGTTGAACCTCAACAAAAAATATACGGAATAGGAGACCATCTATCAGTTATTCAACATTCGATACTATGGGTCATGAGAGCGTTCGTTTAGCTGATTTATTAATGATTTATATAATATTTATTGTACATATATTTACTATTTTTTTACTAAAAAAAATACTATATAAAATTTGATGTTATAACATGATATTTTTGATACTTTACTAAATATACATTGCTCTGAGTACCGAAATATTCGAGCCAGATGTAGATTTCTTAATCATTGTATCAACAACATCTTTTGTTACTTCAAAAGGGAATGTTACATCCAATGTAAGTTCATTCTCAAACAGCTTTGTATTGGGTTTCATCAAACGATATAGATTTAACTTGGTGTGGATAATTTCTAAGCATCGTTTCAGTGTGCGAATACCCTTTTCTTCATTCGTATGGTTGGTAACAATATACTCAACCACATCATCTTTAATGATAATTTCATCCTCTTTAAATTTGACTTGTTCACAAATCTTGGGCATAAGATGCTTTGAACAAATAATGTTTTTATCTTTTACGTTGTAACCTGCTGTCTGTATTCTGTACATTCTGTCTTTGAGAATAGGATTTACCTTTGATTCATCATTGTAGCTGAATATGAAGAGACATTTGCTGAGGTCGAATTTTATCTCCGAAAAGAATTTATCGTGAAACTCACTATTTTGAGTTGTATCTGTCAAATGGGTAAGGATACCAATAATCTCTTCACCTTTTGCACTATCACTAACCTTGTCCAATTCATCGAAATAAATGATTGGGTTCATCGTTTTACAGCGAATGAGGATGTCAACAATTTGACCCCACATACTTCCCTCGTATGTGTACGAATGTCCTTCGAGAAAACTACTGTCTGTTGCGCCACCAAGAGCAATGAATGCAAACTCGCGACCAAGAATCTTACTGATGCCGTCTTTAACAAGCGTTGTTTTTCCAGTCCCCATTGGTCCGTGAATAGCAATAGCTGTTCCAATTGCTTGGGGATTTGTGATGAGTTGACCGATGAGTTGCATAATCTGCATCTTTGCATCTTCAAGTCCATAAACGACTGCGTCTAAACTGGCTTTTGCTGATTCCATAAAGTCGTGACATTTATCAACACCATCCTCAAACTTGATTGGCAAGTTTGAGTTTTTACCAAACGGAATTTTCATAAATGTATCAATCCAATTTTTAACCTTGTAGTACTCACCCGCACCTGGTTCCATATATCTGAGCATATTAACCTTTTTCATGGCACACGCCTTGAATGATGCCGGGATATCAAGTTCAAGAATCGAAATACGATAAGGTTTGTCGATTGTAATGGAAGAATTAATAGTATCCATTTCAATCAACAATTTCGACTGTTCTATGTATGGTAACTTTTTGAAGTATTCAATATCAGTTGTAGACATTTTCCCTTTCAACAATGAACGAAACTTTGTCTGTGCCTTCTTTTTCTTCTTCCGTTCGTATTTCTGCAATTGTTTATTAATGCGTTTCATTTCACTTCGAATAAACTTATCCGCGTTTTTTGTGATTTCATTTGATTCTTGGCCACTTTGACCAGCCATAGCGAGTTTCATCTTGTCAAGTGTTTCCTTTTTCAAGGCAAGTTCTTTCTTGTAATCATCATGATTTTTCTTTTCTTTTGGCTTGTTTGATGATGCGTTTTTTTTAGTTTTTTTTGACTTACTATTACGAAGTTTATCCTCATCAATATCAACATCGTCGTTGTCGTGGTCCTCACACTCCTCGTCCTCACAATCCTCGTCGTCACTGTCCTCATCATCACTGTCATCGTGTTCACTGTCCTCGTCATCACTGTCCTCATCATCACTGCCCTCATCATCACTATCTTCGTCATAACTATCCTCTTCACCAATATCTTCTTCATCACTGTCCTCGTATTCATACTGTGAATCTGAATCCTCATCAACTTCAAAATCTTCTTCACTATCCTCGTGAGACCGTTTTCTAGATTTTGAAACAATAGGAATAATTATGAGTTCTTGCTTTCTTTGTTTTCCGCGCTTTGAACGCTGACGGGTATTTTTATCTTGTTTATTGCTGTTTTTGTTTTTGGTATTTTTAGTATTTTTTGTATTCTTGTATTTTCTAGACTTTTCATCTTTCAACGTCTGTGCTTTTTGTTGGATGTATTTTGATGGAAATATTTTGGAGAGAAATGCATTGAACTCTGCCTTATTCATGTCACCGTCATCGTCACTGTCGTCACTGATAAAGTCGTCATCGTCTTCGTCGTCGCTTGATTCAGAATCGTATTTGTTCTCTGAACCACTCTCATCCTCATTATCGTCATCATCGTCGCGAATACGTTTAAGTTTTCCAGAGGATGATCTTACCATCCTGATGGCTCTTTCCATCTTCTTATCGGTGTTCTTATCAGTTTTTACCATATTATTAATTTATTATGGTTATACTTTTATGTATTTTCTCAAATCAATTTTTATGAATATAGAAAATTCGCATTGGTTTATCATATAAAATAATCGTAATAAACTTTTCACGTAATATGTGTTGAGTATACACGATTGCTTATGTATCCAAATGTGCGTATGATTATACATATTGCTCATCCACTACTTCCAACATGTTGACATTAACACCCTCATTTTGTGTAATGGGCTGTTAACACAAAGAAAATACAATCGTATGATTATATAAAAAATTGAAATAAAATGATTTAAAACTTATTGATGTAATATAGAAGACATGGAACGTGTATTGAACATGACGGATGTAATCCCTGCTAAAATCCTAGGTGTTCAATTTAGTATTATGTCACCTGATGAGATTCGGCGCGCATCAGTTGCTGAAATTACTTCACGAGATACTTATGAAAATAATAAACCAAAAATCGGAGGTCTGTTTGACCCGCGAATGGGAGTTCTAGAACCAGGGTTAATTTGCCCTACTGATGGACTTGATTACATTCATACCCCTGGTTACTTTGGACATATTGAGCTTGCCAAGCCAGTATTTTACATTCAATACATCAATACTGTTCTCAAAATTTTACGGTGTGTTTGTTTCAAATGTAGCAAGTTGCTTATCAACAAAGAGCGCCACAATTACCTGATTAAACTAAATAACGAGGAGCGTTGGTCGCAATTGTTTGCACTTATTTCAAAAAATAAAAAGAAAAAATGTGGAGATGAGTTTAAGGGTGGGTGTGGATGTAGTCAACCCAGTAAATATAGAAAGGATGGGTTTGCTACCATCTATGCTGAGTGGGATGCTTTAGATGACGAAGAATCTATTTCAATCAAGGTTACACCCGAATTGGCATTAAAGATATTGCGCCGCATTTCTAACGTTGATGTTGATTTTATGGGGTTCAGTTCAACCTGGTCTCGCCCCGACTGGATGATTTGTCAAGTCCTTGCAATTCCTCCTCCTGCGGTTCGACCATCTGTAAAGCACGATGCGCAACAGCGAAGTGAAGATGATATCACTCATATAATCTGTAACATTATCAAGACAAATAAGGTTCTCGAAGAGAAACTTAAGGCTGGTGATACCAAAGAAAATATCATTGACGATTGGACACAATTGTTACAGTATTATATTGCGACACAAGTGGATAACAAGATACCTGGTGTAGCGGCAGTTGCTCAGCGGTCTGGACGACCTTTGAAGTCAATTAAGGAACGACTAAACGGTAAAACTGGGCGTGTTCGCGGTAATTTAATGGGTAAGCGTGTTGATTTTAGTGCTCGTTCAGTAATTACTGCTGACCCGAATATTTCAATTCGTGAACTTGGTGTCCCTGAAAAGATTGCAAAGAACATTACAAAGCCAGTTGTTGTGAACAATAATAATAAAAATTTCCTGATGAAACTTATTGAAAACGGGCCAAATCAATGGCCAGGTGCTAAAATTTTAGAGAAGAAAAATGGTGAATGTATTTCTCTACGATGGGCGAATGTGAAAATGATAAAATTAGAAAATGGTGACCTGGTACATCGTCATATGATGGATGGGGATGCCATTTTGTTCAATAGACAGCCGACACTACACAGGATGTCAATGATGTGTCATCGCGTCAAAGTTATGAAGCATGGCGACACGTTCAGGATGAATGTTGCTGACACAAAACCTTACAATGCTGATTTTGATGGTGATGAAATGAACTTACATATGCCCCAAGATGTAGAATCTGAATCAGAGCTTCTTAATTTGGCAGCGGTTCCTCATCAACTTGTTAGTCCGGCAAATAATGCAACTATTGTCGGCATTTTCCAAGATTCCTTACTCGGTGCATACCAGTTGACTCGCGACAATATCAACTTTACCAAACGGTCTGCAATGAACCTTCTTATGAATTATGACCACGTAAACATTAATGTTTTCCAGACGGCAAATGAACTTATAACTAGTCATGAAATATTGTCTCAAATTATGCCAAAAATGACATTAAAGCGTGGGACTATGGTTCCCGATGAAAATGGTGAAGATAAATACAAACCCATCATTGACCTAGAAAATGGCGTATTGAAGGCAGGACAGTTCGATAAGAAGGTTCTTGGTTCTGGTTCCAATGGTATGTTACACCGGGTTTGTAACGACTTTGGTAATATGCGTTGTTCAGATTTTATTGACGATTTGCAAAATATTGTAACAGATTACATGAAACAAAGTAGTTATAGTGTTGGTATTAGTGATTTAATTTCAAACCAAGAGACGAAGGATAAGATTGTTGACATCATTACTGATAAAAAGGTTGCGGTGAATAACATTATTGATAAAATCCATCTCGGTGTTTTCGAAAACGATACTGGAAAAACCAATCTTCAAGAGTTTGAAATGCAAGTGAACAACATTCTAAATGAGGCCTCTTCCCAGGCAGGTAAGGTTGGTAGAAAATCGCTTGCAAGTGACAACCGTTTTGTTACTATGGTCAATGCTGGTTCAAAGGGTTCTGAGCTCAATATATCGTTCATGATCAGTTGTCTTGGACAACAAAATGTAAATGGTAAACGTATCCCATACGGATTTGAGAACAGAACACTTCCCCATTTTACGAAGTATGACGATACACTCTCATCGCGTGGATTTGTAGAAAGTAGTTATATTGGTGGGTTGACACCTTCCGAGCTGTTCTTTCACGCAATGGGTGGTCGTGTTGGTCTTATTGATACAGCTGTCAAAACTTCGCAGACAGGTTATATTCAAAGGCGATTGATTAAAGGAATGGAGGACCTTAAAGTTGAGTATGATATGACAGTGAGAAATAACAAGGGCAAAATTGTTCAGTACTCATATGGAGATGATGGAATGGACACCGTTAAAGTAGAAGGACAGTCATTACCCCTTTCTGAAATGAGTCGGGATGATATATATAGTCACTTTCATATTCCCGAGGAGTCCAACAAGGTCCTGATTAAAGCATTCACAAAGGATGTTAAGCGTAGAATGAAATTACAAAAAGATGAATGTAGGGCATTTATTCTAAAGTACGCTGATGAAATCATAATGTATCAAAAAGATCTGGTTGATAAAGTTTTCCATTTCCAGAATGAAACACGCGTTTATAGTGTTGTGCCATTTCAACATATCATCAACAATATACAGCATCAATGTAATCTTACACATAACTCGCTAGTCGATATTTCGCCAGTTGAATTGTTTCATCTTCTCGACGAGGCAATGAACAAACTAAATAAAATCCATTACTGCAAACCCAACAAAATGTTTATTGCGCTTTTCAAGTACTACCTTTCGCCTAAATCACTATTGGTTGTAAAACGTTTTAATCGTTCAGCAATTGTATTCCTGTTAGAAACAATCATTCTGCAATACAAAAAGGGAATCGTTGCGCCTGGTGAAATGGTGGGTATGATTGCCGCGCAGTCGATTGGTGAACCTACGACGCAAATGACATTGAATACGTTTCATTTTGCGGGTGTTGCATCTAAATCGAATGTTACTCGCGGTGTGCCAAGAATTGAGGAAATTCTCAGTCTCACTGAAAATATTAAAAATCCATCACTCACTATTGCGCTCCGTAAAGACGAACGATGTGACAGAAAGAAGGCAGAATCTGTAATGTATATGATAGAAAATACGAAACTTCGGAATATTGTGGATAATATACAACTATGCTTTGAACCTATTACTAAACCAACGAGCATTGAAGCTGATAGTGAATTGCTCGATAACTTTGATGCATTTGAACAGATGGTTGATTCTTGCGACGGTGTCACTAATCTAAATAATGAAACCAAATCCAATGCAAAGTCAAAGTGGATAATCCGAATGGCATTGTCGCCTGAGGTCATGCTAGAAAAGAATATTACTATGGATGATGTATACTACACTCTGAACAATGTATATAAGAATGAAATCGAATGCATCTTTAACGATTTTAATGACAACCAGCTAGTGTTCCGCATCCGAATCAAAACAGGTGGTAAGAAGAAAAGCAACGAACTTTTACCACTTGACCAGTCAGATGAAATTTACCTTCTGAAGCAATTTCAGGACAATCTGTTAGATAACATTATTCTTAGAGGAGTAAAGGATATTCGAAAGGTTATACTTCGCAAAGTTCAAGTTATTGAGGATGTGGACGGGTCATACACAAATAAGGAGAACTGGGTTCTTGATACAGATGGTTGTAATCTATCTGAGGTTCTTGCGTTAGATTTTATTGAGCCAAAAGACACTGTTAGTAATAATATCATTGAAATGTATGACGTTCTTGGGATTGAGGCAGCAAGACAGTGTATTTATAATGAATTAACGGATGTGATTGAGTTTGATGGAACGTATGTAAATGCGCACCATCTCAACTTATTGTGTGATAGAATGTCTTATAACACTAAGATGACGTCCATATTCCGTCACGGAATTAACAATGACAATATTGGACCTCTTGCAAAGGCTTCGTTTGAGGAAACTCCTGAGATGTTCTTTCGAGCAGCGAAGCACGGTGAAATGGATATCATGCGTGGTGTTTCATCAAATATTATGTGTGGTCAAGAAGGTAATTTCGGAACTAGTGCATTTTCAACATTACTTGATATGGAGCAGTTTATGCAGCAACCTGTACCGGAACCACAAGAGGATGATGAACCTGAGTGGGGCACATTCAATGATGAAGGTGATTGTACATTATCCAATATTCAAATAGATAACCAAATCCAACACGTAAAGAAGGTCGATTATGGAGATGACGACGATGATTATATGCCTACGCTATAATGACCAAACTATATAATGTTTCGTATAAATTGCGAAATATGTATTAAATGGTAAGTACATACTTTATAATAAAACACTTATACATTTTGTAAAAATGTTATTCGAAAATAAATTTAGCAAATCTGTTTTTTTTTGTTGCGCGCGATATATACTGATAAATAAAGGGTATTCTGATATCGATAACTTCTTTTCTAATGACAGAGATGTAATAGTAAATAATTTAGCAGTACCTGCCCATACTGTATTGATTGTTCTTTCATATTACAAAAGCATGCGGATTATGTTGGATAAAGACACTCCTATAAAAAGCCTAGCACAAGCATTAAAAAATCCTTTTTACAGTGATGAATCTCGCGAAATCATTCTTAATATACATCAAATTGCATATAAAATGACATTGGTACTTCGAAAGATTATACGGTATAATCTTATTAAATGCGCAACTTGTCATAACAATGATACGGATTTACAAATGACTCAACTAGGAAGTTATAAAAACCATTTGAAAATATGTATATATCAAGAAAGATGTATGTATGTTTTTGCGCTCAGGGATTTACTTAATATCATATTGAATGCTTTAACGAATTCAACTGATTTTATAAGTGAACCACTCCAGATAAAGAATCCTTACACAAATAAGAGTTTTGATAAAGGTGTATTGTATAATGTATATGAAAAATTGAAAAGGAGTGATTACACCATACCTGTAATTTTACACGCATTCTATGTTTCACATTTTGATTTTAAAACCTTCATATTCAACTTTACACATCTAATTCAAAATGAGATTATTGAACGAACATTTAAGAACCTCTCGCGTGTAGACGGTATATATCATATAAAGGAAATGATAGATTACTGTAAATTTGATAGACACATTGGTACAACTATTCACATACATCCGACATTTCCTAAACACGTTTTGTATGACACATTTCGTCCATTTCTGAAAGATTATTTTTACTCGCGATATTGTTTAGACGATGTAAGACGTAAAGAGAGCAGAGTTCAGTTTTTCATTGCGATTTATATATTTAAAGAAATGAATAAAATGTTTGGGCGTTGTATTTCGTCAACGCGAAACGAAAATAAACGACTTCCTGAATATATTATTACATGTAAATCTTATTATGAGATTAATCATTTAATACGAACTAATAATTATACAATGTGTCGCACGATTACATCCAGATTGAATGATTATGTATCAATATCGTTGAATGACAACAATGATTATATTATAATGAATAGTGATACTGATAGTGATAGTGATACTGATAGTGATACTGATATGTATAGTAATTATGAGGTTAGAGTTTAATATTTTTGTGTGATTTTATGAATTTATGAATAATATTTTTTTATTCATAAACTTAACTACGTGCTATATTTGCTCACGATTTCTGTTTTGCTTCTTTACATCGTTCGGTTAACTCCTTGATTTTGTCTTTTTCGATACATTGGGTAGTATCTGACTCATTTTCTTTACATTTAGTGGACGGATTCACCTGACATATCATTCTAATATCATCAGAATTGCTGTTCTCTGGGATACATCTTCTATATTTTCGAGTACCTTTGCGGCATATAATTTTTTTTGTTTTTATAGATTTGTATCTATTCGATTTACTAATCGCTTTTATGTCATATGTCCTCAGTTTATATTTATCCAAATCTATATCCGAAGTTTCACGTAACGACGTGGTATACGTTGAATTCTGTATAAATGGTTGTTGGATAATTAATTCGCCTTTCTTGTCTACTACTTGCTTGCGGGCTGCAAGGAACGATTGTGGTATTATAATTTCGTCTTTATGTCTTTGTGGAAGTACATTGAACAATATATATCTGTCCTGTACGAATAGAAAATACTTCAGTTGTTCATTCCGCAAAATGTCATCAGAAAGTCGATATAATATTTCACTACTTATTTTTTTAACGCGTTTAGTAAATAGTGAAGATTTATGTTTTTCTAATAGTTTGAAAATCTTATTTAATTTTAAGTTATATGACAGCTCAATTACTGTCATTATATATTTGATTTCTGTAAGCAATCCTCTATTTGAAACCATACTCAACTCATCTCGAAGATGATGTAGAATTTCTTCATATAATAAATTTTGCTTGTCTAAAACATCGAGTTCAGCATTGACTCCAACTTTATTATTTTTATTGTTGGATACAATGACTTCGTCGTATAAATTTGTCGTTGATAAATTTATCTCTGTATTACGCTCTACATCATATTTGTCTTCGTTAATGTATTTAGTAAACGGAAATACTGGGACAAATACATTGTCCTTTGTTTTTATGCCAACAACAATTAGATCACCAGTGTGATTATTATCGACAACAACCGATTTGATTGTTTTGAACAATGTAGGCGTAGAGGGTGTATTATTTTGCATGTATGTCAGATTTGCAATGGTTGTTTCAAACTTTTCGGCAACTGATTTCATATCATACAGGATAATTGGTATATCTTTCTCTATATTACTTGTCTTCATTGGGAAAAACATTTTATTGCCATTGTGTAATACTGTATATCCAACTATCTGGTTATTAAAATATAATATTTGGTTCAAAATCTTGAATCCGTCTCTTTCCAGCGCTTTTATTGTTGTGACAGCATCCATATTTAATTCATTTGGATGGTTGTATAGTTTTCCACAAAGTGATGGATCATTCGATATGTGTTCAATATTACGCTGAAGCAAAGGGAATTCGTTCATAAAGTTAGGTATATACTTGGTTTTGTGTGACGGTAATGTAGTGGTAATTGGTTCGAAATGGTTATTGTGTTTCATCAGAACTATTGTATTCAGAGAGCGTGTCCTTGTAAACTTTTGAGTCTTAAACATATTCGGATGACAAACCAGACGAATGTCAGAATCTAATTCGAATCCGTCTACTTCAAACACAATTAAGTTAATACCACTTTCATTAAAAACATTTTTTATGGGTTGACATAAAATGTCACTTAATATGATTTTATTATGTTCAATGGACGAATCGTTCAAATATTCTATGAAATTCTTAAATGATGTTATTATTGTATTTACTGTTTCAGTGCTAATTTCACTAATTGATTTATATACCTGTGTATCCTCAATTTGATTAACTTTATCGTGTACGTCCTTTGGTTTACTATTTGAACCTTGAATGGTTTGAAACAATTCAATGAGTCCTCCGTTTTGGGCGCGAACAAAATGGTCAAGTGTTATATTTTGACTCAGCATTTTATTGAATGGCATATCTGTTTCTAAATTAATATTATTCATCGAACAATGTACCCAGTGTAAACTATTTAAAAATGAGTTGACGTTTTTTTCCTTATTATCATAGAAAGTTCCTGCTCTAACTAAGCATCTATTGACATTCATTCTCTGGTCATTGAATCTACATTTTACAGATGAGTCCTCAGAAAATATGTTTTGTAAATTAAGAGGGAGTTCTCCATATTTACTCAAACCTAATGGAAACTTGTTATATTTCTGAATATATTGAGATTTTTGCTGAGTACTATCCAATTTTACACTTTTTGCAATATCTGCAATACCATTATTACTGTCTGTATCATTTATATTACATTTTTTGTCTGGAACTTGCAATAACGTTTTATTAGAATCCTTAAAACAACACGGTATACATGAACTCTTCTGAAAACCAGGAACACCATATTTGTAGTTTCCGTCCGTGTCGCGGTGTACGCGTGGATTATTAAATTCAATTATATTTCCATCCGTACCGTCGTCATTCTTAATACATTTATCACTACGTAGCTTACCATTTATAGTTTCAATCAAGTTTTGTGGAATTGGGACCTCGTTTTCAACGCACCAATAACGCGGACATATGTAATGATTTTTCTCGTTTTCTTTGCTCCCGTACGATAATGATTTATTGTATGAACCTTTTAGGTCATTGTCGCTATCAATTCGAGTTTTATCTTCATCCGAAATTACGATCGGCTGTCGTGCCTCAGATGATGGGCATGAGCGACTATATGAATGTTTCGCAACACGTGTTTGATTTGCAATTATATCTGGGTCTTTTTCTTGTATCCTATTCTGTGTATAATTGCGAAGCACCGTCCCTTTGCCACCGGTGTGAAATTTATACTCTTTTGAATATCCACCGTTTAATCCAAAATCATAGTTTTCACCATTATCGTCATTATTGTCATTATCGTCATTATTGTCATTATCGTCATTATTGTCATTATCGTCATTATTGTCATTATTGTTATTATCGTCATTATTGTTATTATCGTCATTATTGTCATTGTCATTACTATTCTTCATAATGTTAGCAACAGTATCGCCAAAATCTTCTTTGATAATGTCACCATCTTTATTGTTATTGTTGTTGTTTGAATTATCATCACCATCTTCCCTGTTGAATTTTATCAAATTAAAATCTTCATTCTTACTTGCGTCTATTAATTTAAGAATATAACTTGAAACAATTGAGGCAATTACGATTGATGTACTACCTGTGATATCAATATTAATTTGTTTTGACCGAATACTTGGCGTGTTTATATCAATAGTTACATCATTACTATTTCCAAATACACGATATTTTAACTTTATGTCTAATTCTTTAACGTCATTTATATATCTTATATTTCCGTTCATGCGTTTAGTAATATTAATTATATTTCGCATCAAATGTTTTTGTTGTGATACTGTCTTTTCTATATGTAACGCATATGAAGTAATAACACATTGCTTATCGTAAATACTATCAAATAAACCAATGAGTTTTTTATGTTGACGATATTTATTATTTATTGTTTCGACTATAACATTATAATATTCTTTCATTAGTTTTTCAATCTCGCCAATATTCAATGCTTGATAATCAAACCGTGTGTCATCTTGAAGCTTTGATGGTTGTAATTGAACATTTACAATACCATTACTCTGTATTTCAAAAATAATAGGGAATGATTTTCTTTTGTTTTTACCTTTTATTTCACAATAAATAGCCACGCTATTTTGTTGTGGTCGCGATATGACATTACTGTATTTATTAATAAGTGTATGAGGCACTAATGACTCGGTTTTCACTTGAAAAAAACGAAACATATTTTCAACATGTGTACCTTGACTCAACTTTATAACTGGATATTTCTTGTCTGTTGAAATAATGTTGAATAACGTATTTGTATCAATATACATGTCACGTTTTGGATGAATTTCAAAAGTCAAATGTTTGAATACAATATGTGGTTCAAATTTTACTTTCCCTGTTGATTGTATTAATTGAGCTCTACTTTTGAAATATACTTGCATTGTGTTGTATTTCTTAATATACTCATTGCGTATTGTTTCTCTTGCTGTAAGTAGATTGTCATTAAAATCTATAATGCGACTATGTATGCGTTCATAAAAATATGCCAATATTTGTTTTTTTATACTATCATTATTTCTGTTAATTACAATACTCTCGTATGGAATAACGTAAATAGTGCGTTTATTCCCTATTATATCCCCCAATGGTTTGACTAAGTTGTATGATTTAATAGAATCGTCGGTATTCAATGTATTGAGTTGCTGTATCTTGAATGGATTAACAATGTTCCGACCATTACCAAAACTTTTCATATTTATGGATATACTTTGGATTCGCCTGTTTATTCTCTCTTGTAGTTTAAGTTTATCGAAATCTTCGTACTTGATAATACTTTTTTTATCTATTTGTAGTTTGTCAATTTCTGACTGAACCATATGATTAGAGAGAAAATTCACTACATCCGTTGCATTAACATACTCATTATCTGTTAAAATAGTAAATATTTCATCAGATGTATATTTTACATCCTCAAACGTATACAGGAATAATTCATCCGGTATAATATTTTCACTATGAAGAAGATTCATTGTACTTGAAATTGCATACTGCGTCATTTCAACTGTATCTTCGTATGTAAGTGGTGTATTTACAAGTTTGATTTTGCTTAAATGGTCAAGAATCATCGTGTCATCATCATTGAAGTATGTTTCGATAGTTTCCTTTACATTATTATGGATATTCAGTTGAGTTTGTTCTATTTCAGTGGTTTTTATGAATGGGTCAAATAATAGTATTTCCTTTATATCTGATTTCGAATCCTGAATGATTGCTTTGATATAATCGGTATTTTCCATAAAGTATTTGTGTTATATTATATCTATAACAAAAATACAACAGTTGATGTTTCAAATATATTATATATTAGTTACTCAAAGTAAGGACTATCATTAATTTCCATACCACAATATTCTTTTGGTGAATTACTATAGTCGACTGGTTTATAAAGTTGTAACTGCGACGCTTCGTCTATTAGAAATTTGAAATTATCCCAAAATTCAGGTTCGTGACCGACTGATAATGTCATGACATGGCTTAATTCGTGTAAAGCAACAAAGGTAAGAGTATTTTCGTCTATCATTTCTGTATTATATCCGTTTTTCTTTTTGTGTAAACAAAAAGCCATTTTTTCTCCTTTATTTTCACTATATGCTGTAAGTTTGCTAGTAGGTAGTATTTCTTCTATCTTAGTATTAATAAAACCATCTTTTAGACGTTTTACTCGTTGTTCTTTTGGATATTTCGAGCTTATTTTTTCAACGAGTTGTTTTAACTTAGTGTCAATATTTGATAGCAATTGTACAGCGTTATCCGGTATATCACGGTCACGAACACAATATGATTCACCATTGTCTGCTGACGCCAGACATGTAAGCTGGAAATAAGGTGTATCGCGCCATATTTGATAAACGACCATTAAGGTAAATAATATTAAAACATATGTAAACAAAGTTTGTTTCGACATATATTTATTTTAGTTTTTATTTTTTGATAAAATTATCACGTATTTATGAAACGGTTTGTCCATAACCCCTAGTTTTGGCCAATTGTAGAAAGTGAGCTTGGTAATGTGCCACGAGGGTTAGGTTCTTCGCCACGGACAGATTGCATACCTACTGCGGTATTTCTGCCAAGACTGGTAGAAGTACCGGCGTGGTGGGCAGCGCTTAGTGTGGTGAATTGCTCAAGGCCGCCTTGTCCCTTAGGGTTAAGTTTTGCCCATTCGCTGTTTTGGTCGACGGGTAATAAATCGGCGGGCTTATTGACATCCTTATTTGCTGATGGAAGCTGTTTGCCACTTGTTGAAATACCCTGAATTTGAGCAAAATCACCATTTGTTCCTAATGGATTTGATGGTTGAACACCAGGGGCAGCAACAGCACCCTGTTTCTTATTTTCATCACCAGTCTCTTTTACTTCATCATCATCATTGCCAGTTGTAGATTCCTCACCTTCAAATGTATCTAATTCAGATGTTTTAGTGCGAGAGTAAAGACCAAGTCCAAGGACACCAATTAAAAGTGCAACAATTAACACAATATTGTCAAGAATAAACTTCTTAGTTGTCTTGAGGAGAGAAGTAACAGTCATTATATAAAATCTATGGATAAAAAAAAATACAGAAATGGTGTATTTATTCTCTTAATTAAAACTTTTTATCCCAAAAAGTTATTGAATAGATCTATTTTCAAGAATATCTTCATTGGTGGATTTGAATTCGAGGTAGAACCTCGCTTGAATGAGTGTCATCATCGCTTTCTGATTGAAGTTGGTCATTGGTAATATCGCTCTCATCATCGTCATCACTTGAATAAAAACTGTCATCATCACTTTCACTAAAATCAATATTCTCGATCATACATTGGTTTCTTGCATTTTTTGCATCAGCTATCATTTTCATGGCGGACTGTCTTGCTTCTTTTGCTTTGTTCTTTGCAAGAACATAATTTACATACGTTTCATTATCGTTAGTTAAATTGTCTTGCCTTAGTTTAATGTTGCTATCCTCTATTGACGATGTCTTAATATTTGCCTCTACTAGTCCTTGTTCAGTATTTGTCTCAACATTAATGTTATTGTTTTCCTTAACAATATCATATGTTCCTTCATTTTCATTTCTTATAATCGAATTTTCTTCACTATCGTCATCATTTAAGTTTACATTGTCAATGGGACTATTGGTTGTTGTAGTAATATCAACCTTACTAGCAAACGGGTTGTTATGACGATTAGTGATTATACTTTGTTTCAACTCAATATAAATTTGAAAACTATTGGTAGTGAACTTTATCCCATTGAGATGTAAGATGCAAACTAAGGTATCAGTTGGTTTAACATCTTTTTCTTCAATCACGTTATCAAACTCGTCATATATTTTACTCTTTCTAAATACGATATTTCGCGGCGGGTCATTTTGAACTCGCATTAAAAAAAATTTCCCTTTTTTATATGTGCGCAAAGGCGGAGTAAATGTATGCTCAACATGACTGCGAGTGATTTCTTGGGTAAACCATTCCTTTGATTTTTGTAACACAATTGTGTGTAGACTTTCCTCTAATGTTTCAATCCAAGATATGAATTCGTCATCTGTATCCGAAATAACAATATCAGAATACGACATTTTTCCTTCATTAATAAATCCATTTTTTAAAGTTACAGCAGGACTTTGAAGAAATAAATCTTGATTACTGTGGGATATTTTAGAAAAGAATACTTGTCCATGGAGCACTGACGGGGAGTGTAATTTGATAGCATTAAAATCAAACGTTTCGTCGGTCTTAACAATTTTAATTGCCATTATTGTGAATTAATAAGAATATTATTAAGTAGGAATATCGCATAAATATTATATTACTCTATCAAGAAACAATGAAATATAAAGATGCAATGTTATCCTTTATACAAAGTCCCGAAGTCAAAACTGATCTCCGACTATTGATGCGTCCGCTAATTGATATAATATTGGAAGAGTTAAACCCGTATATTTTATTGACTATCATATTTATTGGTATAACATTTCTCCTTATATTATCTATATTTCTACTCTTATTGCGCGCGTTATGGACACTACAATCTAAAATCGTACATCCAACATTTTAGAAAGCGTTACAAACATTCAAATATTATTCTCAGGACCTTATAATGAGCTTTGAAATCAACGTACAAAACTGGGTGAAATTGGATAATCAGATCAAATATTTGAATGAAAAGATGAAACCCATAAGAGAAGAAAAACGGAAGTTAGAGAACGACCTAATAATGGTTGCAAATGAAAAAAGATTAAATAACAAGGTTATTAATATAACCGATGGTAGTCTAACATTCAATGAAACAAAAACATCCTCACCATTAACATTTAAATACGTAGAGGAATGTTTACACACAATTATACCAAACGAAGAACATGTAAGTAAAATAATGGATTATATAAAAACTTCACGTCAAGTAGAGGAAAAACTTTCAATTAAGCGGGTTCAAAATAAATAAACTCTATTAAATACTTGCTATTACTGTTATATTTATTATTTTTTATGTTTGAAATATATATTATAAACATAACATCTTATGGAGAATGTTCAACTTATGTTTGATGATAAGCATAAATTAGGTAGTGCTGCATACAAATGTAATAATTTGATGGATTGTAACGGGATTCCGTGTATCGAACACCTATCCGTACCACTAGGGCTTGTTATGGCACAAATGGTTAATAATATAAATCAATCAATACCTGATTACAAATTTAAGCACAATGACACAGGTATTATGAAGAACGAGAGGTTATTAGATGTCTTTTCTAACAAGTCAACAAACGCGAAAAATAAACACACACGTCGAAAAAAACAACATAAAGTATATAAAACACGAAAACAAACCACTTAAAAGGGTAATTACTTGTATATTCATAATATGCTGTCAACTATCGCAATCACTTCTACTATTCTTATTTCACTTATGGGAACAAATTACGCTATGAACATTTCAGAGATTCACTGGCCAAGCTTTCAGAAATTCACTAAGGTGCACGATAGAGTATACTCCTCTTTGGATGAGTTCCATAAACGGTTCAATATTTTTGTTGATAATATGAATTTCGCGGAAGAACAAAATAAAAAATCAACACGTATGACACTGGGAATCACGCAGTATTCAGATAAGACCTATGACGAATTTCATCACCTGTTCACTAAATTCGGACGCCCATTTCACAATACGTGTGATACATTCAATTCCGATAATATTGACGATTCCGATTCCTTCGATTGGCGCGAACAAGGAGGTGTAACTTCTGTAAAGGACCAAGGTCAATGTGGCTCGTGCTGGTCATTTAGTGCCATTGGTGCTATGGAGGGTGCGTGGTACATTTTGAGAAAAGAGCTTATCGACCTTTCCGAGCAACAATTGGTTGATTGTAGCAAGTCATATGGTAATCACGGATGTAACGGTGGCTTGATGGACAACGCTTTTCAGTACTCTATTGATAATGGAGTATGTGGTGCGAATGATTATCCTTATACAGCAGAAGTTGATGAATGCGAAAAATGCGATGTAATTGCTTCATTCAGTGATTGTCGCGACGTATCACCAAATAACGAAGTTGATCTTAAGAAGGCTGTATTCACATCTCCTGTATCTATTGCAATTGAAGCCGACACGCGTGTATTTCAGCTTTACACTGCGGGTATCATTACGAGTGAATCTTGTGGTACTAACCTAGACCACGGTGTTTTGGTCGTTGGATATGGTGAAGAAGATGGTGTTAAATATTGGATTGTGAAGAATAGTTGGGGTGCTGGATGGGGCGAGGATGGGTACGTGCGCATTGAAAGAACGGATGATACAAACTCGGAAGGCATTTGCGGAGTTGCGATGCAACCTTCATTTCCTATAGCATAGAATTAATAAATAATAATTGATTAATCAAAACAGAGACAAGTAATTAAGTCATAATAAATATAATTTAGTAATTATATTTATTTATTCAACGTTATAAATTATAATATTTACATCAAATGAATTAAGTTAGATTTTTTCATACGCATTCCAGGAGTTGTAATTAAACCCAGATATTGTAATCTCGTCTATTTTCTTTTGAATTTTGGTTGAAGATTTTATTGTTTGTTGGCGTGTCGTATGGGGCACTTTTGAAGCAGACATTAATGCTTCATCCGTATTTTTCATCTCTGGTTTAACACCATAACAATTTACACCAAATCGCAAATTAGGATTTGCCATATATCCACCGTTCACTCCTGGTCGTCCACAATTGTTTTTTTGACGAACAGTCTTCTGTAATTCATCAAATGTAGATTTTTGAGTAGGGAAGTACGCCATTTGACCCTCTGACCAACCGTACGCGCACCATTCTCCACCGCTTTCATAAGCATTCTCTATCTCTTCATACGTTGCTAAGCGCGAATCATATGCTTTACACAATGCTCTTGATTCATCATAAGTGTATGTATTGTGTGGTATATTGAAGACTTCTTCTTGAACATCTGGTATGCTAGATGTATTCGTATCTTCGATGTTATTTTCACCATCATTACTACTACTACTACTGTCACTACTACTACTACTGTCACTTAAATTTATAGACAATGTTGAAAATATACTAGCAACACCATCATATAGTTTATAGAATATGTCCATTAAAACACCAGCAATTTTAAAAAGTATTTCTTCAACTTGAACATTACCAAAATATTTAACCGCGTGTAAAGTAATAACGATTGAAAAAAGTGCCCATACAACAAACGAGTTTGTACTTGCACCACCGGTATTAACGAACTGTGAATATACTAATATTACAACAACAATAACCAGAACGAATGGGCTCAAAAGTATATCAGATGCTCCCGTTAATATAAGTTGTGTACTCTCAGATAATTTAGACGGTGAATTCGTCATACTTGTATTATCGCTATCATTAGTGGAAGTATTAGTAGCATCAACTTTATCGTCATCTGTATTCACTTCCGTATCACTCATTATATATATACAACGAAAATATGTTACAGTTCCTTTCTTCTATAAAAAAGAATGTAAACACTAGACGAAATAATTTTTTCTTCTTTAATCTCGTCCACCGATGTATCATTGAAACAATACCACTTTCGTTTAATCTTACACCGCGACGTATAGTGACCGCCTTGAATAGAACCGTTATGATTACATGTCCCGTATAAATCATATATATTATTCTTGTTATAACCTATACAATATTTCCCAAGGTCGAGTGAACAAATAGGGAAATTAACCAAAGCATTGTTTTTTTTTGTTCCTTGATTATTAAAACGAGCAATGGTAATAACCAATACATCAGGGAAGGACCAAAATCTGGTATATTTACTACATGACTCTAGTTGTTCATTTTTTCCAAATTCATCAAAACAATCATACAAAGTTGATGAATGAGTATTTATTTTATTAACAATCGGCAGAACGAGGTTCGTGAACGGCTCGCATATACGTGATACTTTCTTACCCGGTTTACTATAATTGATTGTATCAAATTTTAACCCAGAGAATACCTCGACGATCTTTGAATATTCACGTTCAAAGAACCTCTTATGAGCTTCCAAACAAGTTTTTGCGATAACATCACGATTAGATATCGCATTACCTTGTATTTTCATTGTAACCTGTCTTGACAAACTATTGTGAAGACATTCAATTATAAACTGTAATGTTTCTCCTGCATCGCACTGTTCATATGACGACAAATATGACATATCCTTAATTTGGCATGCTGACGTAAAATATTTCCAGAAACGCTTTGGTGAAATAATATTTGAACCACTTAGCATTAAGTCCATAAGCCCTATTATTTCCTTTGTTAATTTGCCCATCTCACATTTTTTTAAGTTATCCATCTCATCTGAGTGTAACACATCAATTAGTTCTGTTGTATGACATAAACACTGGACAACTGAATTGAGATAACATGTATTACCCAAATTACATAATCCACTCATATTCTTCGAAATTATATAATAATACAAATACATACAGATATACTTTTAAATAGGAAACAATATGTTTAAAAAGAATATGTATAATGTATAATAATGCAAAATTCCAACATTAATGATTTATTAGTAAACGAATTTATTTCACACACTCGCGCAACAAATATATTTATTCAAAATTCGTTGGATGTCATGTCATCACAATCTCGGTCCTTACAACAAATGATTAGTGAACGGAATGAAAGTGTTCCTCAACCGCGATACTATAATGATATATATACTCCGCGGGCATCTTCTCGTGAAAGTTATAGAAGAAATGCGAATACTGTAAATCGTCAAACGAATAATAGTCTACCATCAAGAGCAATGAATACCAATTTAAGGGCACAAAATTATAATTTTGACGCAATCGTTAACAATTTGATTAATGGTGCAACTATGACACCAAATAATGTAGATATAAATTCATTTGAAAATGTAGTTGTTTCAGCATCGAATCGAGATATATCTAATGGGGTATCCATTGTAAGATTTGGTGAAATACTTAATCCAACAAACTCAACATGTCCAATTTCACTATATTCGTTTAGAAGTAATGACAATCTCAGTCAAATAAATAGTTGTGGACATCTGTTTAGAACCGTAGACTTGCGACGTTGGTTCTCGCGTAATGTAAGATGTCCATTATGTCGATTTGACATCCGTGATACACCACGATCATCAACAACAACGCAACATATTAGAAGTAATATGAATTTGAACAACAATATAATACCACCAGATTCTGATAATGATGATGAATATACTGACGATGTTAACCCAACTCTACCGCAAACAACCAGAACAACAGAACCTGTCATTTATACCAGAAGTATTTCAAGTAATAATATATCAGATTTGACAAATCAAATGCAAGAAATGATGGTTGATATAATTAATAATTTTGAGGACGAGTCATCAAGCAATGATATCAGTAACACAACTATAACAGATTAGTGATTTATGTATATTAGTATAAAATTTTGAACTCAAGAGCAAGTGAAAAATCATTCGAATTCAAATCAACTACATCACCGAATCGATTCAACAATCGGATTTTAAGCTTAGATATTCTTACTGGACCAAGAAAATCGCGCTGTTTAAATATTTTATCAGAACTATTATCAAAAAATATATTATTGAATATTTTAGTAACAGTTATTCTTGCCATAATATTATTTCCAATGTATGCATCAGGCGTAGTTGATAAAAAGGTATTTGTCATTTCGTTTTTATTATAGTCATTAATATCCAAAAATACGTAATGATTTAGCGTACTTCCATATGACGACTCACTTGTAACAACACCACGATGCGTACGTAAGACAGTCATAGTTCTGTCTACAATCAAAGAAGTTGCAATACCTTCATATAAATTATTACGAAATCCAAGAAACCAACCGAGTGTTTTTTTTAACCGGTCATTCATATTATTTTCATTACCACTTATATTAAAATCCAGTTTATAATAAAAGTTCGGCGAATAATTTGCACCTATATTATCAAGCGGGCCAGGTATATCGGCATCGTCCTGGATACTTCGAAATCTAAATGAGGTTTTTGATGTTCGCTCATCTATTGTTGCAAATACATATTGTAAACCATTTCCTATGTTGGTAAATATGTTATTTAATGTCTCTGCCATTTGCGGAGCAACATAATTACCATCTGGTACAATAATATTATACACTTTATCCGGATAATCTTTAACGTTATATAAATGAATTTTGAACGTGTTACTTTTATTTTTGCTTGAAACTGTATACCACATATTCGGCAATTCTGTGGCAATCACTTTCATCGATACCACATTGTTAATCGTTTCAGGCAAATTCCAAGTAAAATCAGAAGCAGACGTATTCACATAATTTAGGCGAAACAGTGTATCAACATTAACAATGCGAGTTATTTCGCGTTTAGATAGTGGATTTAGGTTACTTGAGGGGTATTTATTCAAACTTACAATGTCAACAGGAACCTGTATTTGCTCCTGGACTGCGTGATTTTGTTCAATAAGTTTTGTCGATTTTTCGGTTATTCTGTTATTACTAACAATATCAATATCGTAATGACTATATATAATAACTTTTGCTTGGGATAAGAATTTTAAAAGTATTTTGGATTCATCGGAAGTATTTTTCTCACATTTCGTAATCGATTTAACAATACTTTCTTCTACCAGTTTTTTGGAGTCATTATTTTTTATCTTAAACAGCTTTTTTAAATCAGCAATTGAATAGCTTTCGATATCAAGGTCATATGACATTATTAATAATATAGGTTATTATTATATTACACATTTCCATACATATTATGGCTTGCCAGAGAGGTGTCACTGTATTTACACCATATTCAGATATGTTTGGAAAAACATCAGGAGGTTTATCCTTATCTTTTCATATATGTGAAGAAACACCCGGTACGGGAACCGGCATGACAGATTTAGACAAAAAAAATATAGCAGAAATGAATCTCATACGAATGCTCGTGAGGGATAATGATATACAATACATTAAATCATATTTCAATGCATATATTAATGGAGAATTTGATGAATTTGCGCAGGAATTGAATGTTGACGTATTCAATAGGATTTCTCTTAAACTATATAATTTTCAAAGAAATGCAATATATATAGATTATGAAATAATCAGAGATTACATAATTACTTCATTTGAATCATTATACCAAAGCACATTACAGTTATACGAGTGTAACGTACTTGAGGAGAAGTATATAATTGCACAAGGAAAGGCTGATATACTGGATGATCTTACCAAATTAAATGAATATCTCGAGGAGTTGAAGAACAAAAGTAATGTTTCGTTTATCCCTGACGTGGCAGTTTCTACACCATTGATGACACTTCGTCCTGAATATGATATTTACATACGTACATATGGATATCCAGAAGGTGGTGTTTTCGATTCAGACCTACTTGGTGAAATTTTGAATACAATATAACAATGTCACGCTGAAATATATATAATAAAAAATTTTATCTTTTATTATATTTTCAAATTAGTTCGTCTCAAATTCTCTTACGATGGTACACAATAAGTTGCCATTGGGTTCTAAAATCTAAATAAATTTAATGTTAATCCTATATTTACGAGAAGAAATCTTGTCACCAATGGATTGACCACTAACACCAGCAATCTTACGTTGCTCTGCATTAGGTTTCATCTCAACAATAAACGACATGGAATCATTCAATCTGAATGGGAATCCGTAGGCTATTTCTTGCTCTTCAGATTGATTAAAATCGGGCTTTCGTTGGAGAAGGAGTGTGCGGAAAATGGTAGCGGCAATTTCATCATTAGATGGGTCCTCATTATCAAATACTATATGACGAGCGTTTGTGACACCGTCAATAACAGCCTGGTCGTAAGGGGTTGCTCCGCTGCCATCTGTACCATTAAGGTTACTTACGTCAACGGGGTCTAAATTAGTATCTTGTCTTCCTGTACCAGAACTAATATCGATGCTTTCAATGATGGGTACCATTTGGCCATTGATGCTGTCGTTAATATTTTTGCGAAGATTTTCTTCGATTGTTCGTATTTGATTGAATAGGGGGTATGCTGAAAACACTCCGAGTACCTCCTTTGCGGTATAGTGAATATAATCCCAAGAAAAAGGAATACGAGAATCTCCAACAATAGAATTTGTAACCACGTTTCCTACAAATCCCATATTGCCATAAGAAGCATCATCACTGAAATATGCCACACTACTGTTATCAACCACGGTATCGGTGTATGCAATTTGATGATTACCAATAATCGGGTCATTATCTACCAAGTCAAGATGGTCACATTCAACATAGTTAAAGTTTACTTTAAAGTTACGTTTATCTACATATAAGCGCACCTCACTCTCATTCGAGTAACGGTATAAAAACATCTTTTTTGCATCAGATAAGTTCATGTAACTTTGTACAGTTGCATCATATAAGAAATTTTGACTTACATCCTCATTCGATATAGTCACCTGCATACTTGCTACATCCACAGATGTGTTTAATTGTTCAAGTTTGAACTCAAGAGGTGTGGTTGTGAAATCAAAACCAGCAATATTACTCAAAATACTACGCACACCCGTTGTAAATAATGCATTTTGTTCGTCTGTGAATTCAGCAATCTGTAAAGCTGTAAAATTATTGGCTTGGGCTTCTGTGATACTTGATGCCGTAATATACTGAATAATGTTCACATTTAAAGAACTAATGGCCACATCTGGTATGCTGGCGAATGTTGCACCTAATTGTAGAATATTGGAAGCGTCAAGAACACCTGTTTGGGTTGGTGAAAATGATGCAATAGAGTCAGTTGTTAAGTTGGCAAATTGAGAATCTGTCATGGATGTAATCGCAAGGGCGCCAAAAGAACTGGATGACAAGCCGTTGATTATTGCATCACTCAACAATGTCATCCTACTGTTCATAAGGTCGGTAACCATTGTAACAGGAATAGCTGCAAGTTGATCAACGGACAAATCTGAAAGTGCTTTCACAAACGGTTCCTCAATGATATCATTGGTGTAGGCTGTATCATATGACTCTAGGATTAAAGCAACATTCACGCCGGATAATTCAGTAGCATTAAGAGCACGTATATTTCTACCCAAGTTCAATTGTTGGGACTGGGTTAGATTGCCAATCACGTTAGCGGCCTGCGACGAAGTAACCGACAGTAGCTGATCTGGGGTTAAGTATAATATTTTATCGTTAGAAACCACTTGAAGCTCAGTGTAATCTAAACTCGCAAACGAAGTTGTTACGGCATCTTTTTGTTCTTGTGACAAACTAATATAAACACTGGTGTTGACGTCTAACAAGAAATTAAGTTGTTCAAGATTAAGGCCTTCTAACTGTGATATTGAAAAGGTAGGGAAATCGTGAATAATACCAGACAAGTCGGCAGTATCCTGAATCTGGTCAACAATTGTGAAATGTTTCATTTGAGATTTCAAAAATACAAACCCCTGGGTGGCTATAATTAATTGGATTTGGCTTAAACTCAATGATTGGATTTGGTCTACGTTTAGAGATTGGATCTGACTTACTGTAAGATGTACAATATTAGCACTACCTGAAAGGTCTTGAATCTGAGCGGGTGTAATGGATAAATTACTGCTCGCATCAAGGGGTAAATGTGCCGTATCCTCAGCAAGGGCGTGTAATTGTGTGGCACTTAACTGTTGTACCACATCCACCGGTAAATTAGCTATATGTACGGCACCACTCAAATCCGTTATTTGTGTAGCGGAAATTGATGATGTCTGCACTGATGTAATACCAGTTATTTGAGTGCTATCTAACAGTGTTAGTTTATTACCACTTGAAAGTTGTACAATCTTTTCACCAGAAAAGGATGAGATTTGAGATGTAGATAAGTCCTGGATCTGGATATCAGATAAATGTAAAGCAGTTGATAGGTTATTCACAGCCAAATGCTTGGTTTGACTGTCAGCACCAGTGTTAAAAACTTGTACTTGTGAGGCATCTAAATAACCGACAAAGCTTGCGTCAAAGTTGCTAATATCGGTATTTGCAAATCCGCTGAATGATACTGATGAAATGTCATTGACTTGTGATTCAGTAAGTTGATTAACAAAACTCGCGTCGAACTCACTGACATCATTTACAGTTAAATTAGAAAATACGAGTGAAGATGCAACTGTATCAATACCTTCTATTTGTGATTGTGTTAATCCTGTATTTATCACTGTGCCAGATAATTCAGTGAATTGTGAGTATTTTACAAACTTGAAACTGTCGTCGAAACGTGATAAATGTTCGACAGTAGCACTACCAAAATTCGAGCTGGGAATGATTTGTATTTGTTGTTCAGATAGACCGCTAATCAGATTAACACTGGTATCATCTAATACATCGAACTGACTTTGTGTCATGACAGATAGAGCACTTACATCAAATGCGGCAAACTGTTCGGCAGAGAACTCATGGAATTGTCCCGATACATCATTTCCTGGCGCGATGTCATCGAATTGTACTTCGGTTACAGCAGATAATTGTGTGGTACTCATTAATGATAATCGTTCTAACTCAGATAAAGAGCTTATTTGTGATTCGAGCAACACTTCAACCTGAGCAGTTGATAAATCCTGGATTTGACTATCCGATAGGTCATTCGCAATGTCACTTAAATCGACAACGCTAATCGCTTGCACTTGTAACTCAGTTGATAATGATTGAAGTTGAGATGTAGTGAATGTGTTTATAACACTGCCCGATAAATCACCAATTTGTGCTGCACTCAAACTACCAACAACAGAATCTAATAAAAGGGGTATTTGTTGACTTGTAAAAGCATTTCTCTGCGCGGCAGTCAAATTAGTATAAAATGCAGATGATATGTCATCAATAACAACAGTTGATAAATCCGCAATTTGTGTAGTTGTGATGCTTGCCACTATATCAGCTGATGCTGGTACAATTTGAGAAATTTGTGCTTCTGTCAATAGATTCAACTTATCTGGGCTTTCTCCAAGACGAACCACATGGTCCGCGGTAACCAGTGAGAAATGAGATGCCGGTATAGACTGTATCTGAGCAGTAGTCAACAAGTTTAATAGATTTTCTGTTGTGGAACCAAGTGCTTCGAATTGTCCAGCTGTCATTAATTGAAGATTTGACACATCAAAACCGCCTGCGAATTGTGTTGATGTAAAATCTGTAAACTGTCCGACCACAATTTCACTAAAATGCTCATTTTGCATTGACCCTAATTGTGCGGTATCTAACCACTTAAGACGACCCGCAGCAGAAATAGCAGCAACTTGGGTAGCTGTCAATGCTGCCAATTGTTCGCCGGTTAATTGTTCAAGTGCATCACGGAAACGGTCGCTTGTTGTAGTATTAAAATCCGTAACAACACCGGTTGAATCAACATCTGCTAATCCAGCTATAACCGGAGCTGGAATATAAGGAATTTGCTCACTTGTGAATGATGATAGTTGAGAAGAATTTAATGCCTTTAGATTACCCACGGTAAGTGCTTCTAACGTTGCCTTGTTAAATGATTTGATATTCGAACTACTTTGTGCGGCAATAACCGCATCTGAGAAAAACAATGCCTGACCATTTAAAAATGTACTTGACGACGCAGGATAAGCTAAAGCACCATGGACGTCATATGTCATTTCAGAAATATTAGAATTAAAGAACGCAACTTGACTATTATCAAAGTATCCTGCTTGGACAGTATTTAAATTATTTACTTGCGATAATGTAAGGCTTTGGATTTGTGCTTCGCTTAAAGCTTTGACACCATTTACCATCAAAAATAAACCACTTGTTACGTCACTGTTTGAAATGTCGTCACCTAACGCAGCTATTTGTGATGCAGATGATGTTACAACCACTTTGAATGCGGGTGATTGAGTTGTAGTACCATTTGAAGGGTCTGTCGCGGTGATGTTAATATCAACATCACCAAAAGCATCAGTTACGGGAGTAAGGGTTAGTGACGCGTCAACCAGAGATACTGTTACAACACTTGTATCACTACTTGCTACGCTAAATGAAACAGATTCGTGGTCAACGTCGGAAAATGACCCTGTTAAATCTACGACGAATGCGGAATCATTCTCTATTTTTGTTACGTCATTTAATGTTGAGTTGAATGTGGGCGGGTCGTTTACGCTATCTACTGTAACGTCAAAAGATTGACTAGCTGTTGTTCCTTGTGCATCAGCGGCATTTACGACATATGATGTAATACCGTGTTGATTTGCAAGGAAAGTTAATGTCATGCTGCTATCAGTAATTGATGATGTTACCAAAGAGCCATTAGCATCAGTAGTAGAATAACCTAATGTATCACCGGCAGCCTCAGGATGAGAAAAGTATTGAGATAAATTAATAATCACGTTAGCTGAATCTTCATCAACATTCACAGCAGGCATTGTACCAACTGCGGTTGGTGCAACATTAACAATTGTTGCTGTGGCGGAAGAAGCTTTGGATTCACTATTACCACTACCATCCGTATATGATACAGTACATACCACTACATTACCTACGTCAGTGTGTTGAAGTACATATGTGCTTCCTGTTGCGCCGGAGATAGCTACACCATCCGACGACCATTCGTATGCGAGTGCACCTACACCTTCAACATCTGATAAATTATTAGTTGCAGTAAGTGTCTCACCTTCTGTTGTAGTACCTGTGATAGTAACATCACCTTCTACGAGGTCATTCACTGGGCTCACGGTAAAGCTTACCGTTGCCGCTTCTGACACCTCATTAGCTTGATCTGTAACTGTATATGTGAATGAATCTACACCATTGAAATTAGCATTGGGTGTATATGTTGCGTCTAAACCGGAGATAACTACACTACCATTGGTAGGACTCGAAACAACCTGTGCGCTAGAAAATGGCGAATTTGAAGAGGCGTCCGCAGTAAACCCGAGTGTAAATGTGTTGGATATATCCTCGTTGAAGGATATACCACTTAGAGGAGTCGCAGTTGGCGTCTGTGACATTATACATTTCAGATATATTAAAAAAAATACTAAAATTATAGTTATGCGAGTTAAAGCATTGAAATTCTAAATCATTAAATGAGTATTTTGTAGAAAGACATAATGTTTACCTTCTCAATTTCAGTCTCTTTCAAATAAGAATCAAATATAAGTTCCTTAACTTCCTTATTTCTGTAGTCTTCTGTTTTTTTAACATATTGTAAATGGTCTAGGTCATTCTTCCATATTTTAAATTGTCTCGTCATCTTCAATTTGCGCAATGCGCGATTTTTAAACCCTGGTAGTTCCTCCAGAACGAGTGCAAGTAATTGTTGAACGGGTTTCATTATTTGATTCGATATATAGTGTGCGTAATTTAGTTGAAGTTTTTTATCGTGAATGTAGTCTGGGTGTTCGATTTTGTCTCCTTGAAGTGCTCCTTTATTCTTTACTTTAATGAATGCGTATGGAATACGGTCGCCGGATGAGGGTTTATTACCAGGGTCACGTTTTCCCATACGGTCTGCTAGAACTTTATGAGCAATTTGTCTTGGATTTTTATAGTTTGAACGCAATGACTTTGATATAATAAGTTTTTCAATCGGATACTTTTCATCAATCATATTACGTAGACAATTCTTCAAAAATTCAACTGCCATATCAATATTTTGTTCTTTCATCAATATGTCTATAATCCCTCCATATATATCCTTAACAATAGGGGCATTATCTCTACGTTTCAAGACAATACCCATACTCTTTTGACTACATTTGTTCGGGTCTTCTTCATATAACATTCCTACATATCGTTTCTTTGATAGTAAACAGAATGGCATGAATGTCTTTTCATATTCAAGATCGTGAGGTTTCTTCAAAAACATTGTTGCTAGTTCACCTGCCTCCTTGGCAAGTTCAATCGTTATCTCAAGGGCTCTCTTTCCACGAATAGGTAGGTTCGTCTCAGGGTCTTCCAGATTGAATGTAAAGAAGACAGAATCAGTGTCACCATAAATATATTCCGCGCGACTTTGTACGACACCATAAGACGTGTGGCATATTTTATTTCCATATACTTCCTCTATGATTCGCTGCGCATATGTCAGAAGCAAACGCCCGGTTGCGGTGGTTGATGCTGCAACATCTTTCTCGTAAAATGTACTTGTGCGCGCGCCACATTGACCATAAAGTGAATTTGCAGTTACTTTATAACTCAGTTGGCGTTTATCCAGTACATTCTTCATAAAATCATCTGTCTGCATGGGAATCAGCTTTCGCGTTGCTTTGCGAGCAGCCAAGAGGTCTTCCAAAATAGCCGGCATAATTGCTTTATGTCCGTCAGGAAACTGTGCCCATCGGCAGACCTTATAACCAGTTTTGACCTTCTCCTTCGCGACGGAATTTTGTTTTTTTCGCTCGGTATAAACATCATACGTGATGTCTACATATTTATACCCAGGCAGATTGTCATATTTGTAATTTCCACTCAAATCGCGGTCTCCTGTCGCGCGCAAAAGACGTTTTTGTAGGTCATACTCCTTTGTCCAAACCTTGCTATCGTGTGATAGGTTTTCGCTAATCATCGAAGACGGATACAGTGAAGCATAATCCACACACGCTACCGGGTTATCAAGATATAAATTACACTTGGGTTCAAGAACAATTGCTCCTTCATATCCGTCGTCATATTCCTTCTTCTGAATAACCGGCATGAGTGTGTTTTTTTCCCGGCATTTTTTAGCAATAAAACTTGTTAATTTGATTCCTTGTCCGCGCATGACTAAAAACTCAATTGGAACACTACATATTTTAGACATCTCTACAAACCCAGTAATGACATCAATCTTATTAAGCAAATGGTGGAGCAAATTACAATCCTGAATACAATACTTTGCAATCGTTGCTCGACCTGACGCGGATTCTTTTGAAAGGCGAAATATATCTTGCGGTGTGACATCATCCTTTGCGAGTCCCCATCTAACGTGTTTCTTCATGTTGAGTATCGGTTTTTTGTTAACTACGAATGTACGGTCATCTTTGTCAATGGCAACTATCTTAAACTTTTCACCATCATTATACAACTCGCTGCTATGGGCAGTTTCTTCAAAATGAATGAAACTACCTTCTTCTATTCCCATCATATTTTTTGTGAATATACGCGTTGTGTTATTATCTAGGTGGTCAATATTGACGACATTGTCACCAATAAATTGACTTGATACATAGTCAAGTTTATAGGATGGCAAGTTATAGTCCCTACGAAAATAATTATATAAATCCACCTGAATGCGCCCTTGCATCTTTATGTAATTCAAATTATGTTCGCCGCTAGCAATCACAATTTTACTACTTTCAATGCAATAATTGCCTTGCTTTGTTTTACTTCCGCAAACATCACCAATGTTTCTCGATAATTGAAGAAACGATTCTTCACATTTATTTTGTCGAGCTCGTTGAAACATAAACTCATAATCAAAACCAAATATATTGTAGCCGATCATAATGTCTGGGTCTTCCCTAAGTATAACATCGCGCCATTTAAGCAATAATTTTTTCTCAGTTGTACAAGTTTCAATCTCACTGTTTTTTACATCCACATCATCACACGTGTCAAGTACGACACAATGGTTTAGATAAGGTACATTGCTACCAAATTTCATAAACGTCGAGCCAATAAATGTAACCTCGTCGCCTTTTAAAGGCGGAAAGCACAAGTCAATAGTCTTTGTCATATAAACAATCTTGTCGTCATATTCAATATTTTGATTATTTAAAACATCAACGACTGTCATTGTTTTAATTTCATCAATACTAACTGATGACGATTTTCTGCTTTTTCGAAAATGCTCGAATCCAGTTTGTTCTTCTGGGTCGTCGTCAAATATATTCGATGATTCCATCGAATCGTTTCGGTCCAAGCTGAAAATAATTTGTGACTGCTCAGTATTTTTCTTATTTATTGAAAGCCATTTGTCAACACATTTGTTTAGATTATCCTTATTTACGCCCTTCTTTGGGTATACAATGTCAACCGAATTGCAGTATTGATGGCTGTATTCAAAAGCAGTATATACCATGTTAGTAAGTGTCTCGCCATCAATTGTCTTGATAGAATTACCGAATATATAGTCAACAATATTTGTTGCCAACTTTTTATAATTCTTAACAGGCACTGGGAAATCGCCGTGACTGCTACTCGCCTCAATATCAAAACTACATATTTTGTATGGAACTTGCGTCTCTTTATCATTTAAAGGTAGAATATGTTGATAATCAACTGTAAACTCTAAGTTGCACGTTGTTGTTTTTTCGTCAACCTCTTGACACAAATCCTTCTGAATCGATACCCACCCAGATGGACTTATATTCTGGATATGGAAGAAGCGAAGAAGTGGAGGGATTTGTGCCTCATATAACTCTAATCTATCATTTTTATAAATAAGAGGTACTAACACGCTATCCTCTCCTGCTGAACGACGTTTATAGAATAGATATTTAACACGATTCATTGTAGTTGTATTACGGAAGCGAATTTCAACGAACTTCTGCTTTTCCCCGGCATCAAAACCATATAATTTTTTTTTATTCACAATGGTTAAACTAAGAATGTCATTTTCCATTTTATGTCCGACTCTTTGTTTCAAAAACATACCGAACTGGTTTTTATCTCGTATTTTCCAATTGTTTGGTACACTGATATAGAAGAATGGCGTATAGTTTTCGACAAAAACAGAGTATGTTTTACCTGTTTCGGTTATACCAAACATTTGGATTTCAAATGTTTCTACTTCACTTTCATCTTCGCAACCATCAAGAACCTCGTCATCATGAGATTCTAATTTATTATAAATATTGAAGTCAATAAGGCGAATCTCGTGAGTCATTCTGTCACTTATAGTAATTGTAATTAATTAATCATATAAGTTTATAGTTAAATCAATTTTTTAATCATTTGTACATTCTTGTATGTTTGAGATTTATTTATATATCATACTATTATAATGGACGCCAAACACGCATTGCAAAGAGTACGAAAAAGCACAATAGTATCGAAACAATACTCTACACGTCTCGAAGAGCGCAGAAAATCCAAAATAATTGAAGAGCAAAAGACGTGTGATTGTAATGATGTCGTAAAGAAAAGTAATGGCGCTTACCATAGCGACGGTGCTGTGTCTAGTGGAGCGCGCCTATTTAATCTTCGCCATCAGCATCTATTAGGAAAATTTAAAAATTGAAGATAGCAAATATGTATAGTATTCGCATTATAATATATTATTCATTATATATATTATAAAACCAATTATACCATCCAAATATGACCAGTAAAACAATTTCAATAAATCCTGGGTTATTCACGACATCATCTAAATTGAAAAATAAAACGAGAAAAAATCAAATCAAACCTGCTAAACCATTATCAGCTATTGCTCCAAATAACTTAAAACGCGATTTAATTAATCGAGTTCGTGCACATCAAAAGTCGAAAGAAAAAGAACGCAAGTCAAAATCTGGTAGTGCAAATACAGGTAAGGATAATTTATTTGCAGACGAGTTCAAAGATTCGCTTGATTATTTAGTACATCTTTCTCGCGAAAAACAAGAAAAACACGCTATATCTGATAATAAGACACATATCGAACAAAAACAAAATACACCTTTATCCACATCTTCTTCCATGGACAAGTTGATGAACTATAATTCAAATTTAGAGACTGTCAATATTGACCTTCCAAATGAACTCGTCGATAACGCAGCACCAATTCAAATAAAAACACCACCGCCACAAGCAACACCTATGCCACCCATTTTAAATGCTGTTATAAATAACACGAAAAGTAATATATTACCTCAAGTCCCGTACGGATGTTTAAAGAATGGAATAAAACCAACATACAGAAATTGGACGAAAACTCAAAAATCACGAACATCGGTCGCGCAACCATTGTCAGTAACAACTCAAAAAGATTCGTTAATAAATATGCCGTCAAAGTCGAATGTAAAAGTAGGGAATCCAAAGCGAAATACAAAAACAGTTACGAAAATTACGCGTAAACGCCGATATTCGTGTGGAAAATCAAAGAAGTACAGAAAGGTAGGTATTGTAATCAAAAGTGGAAAGATGCGAACGAATATCATTTTAGCACGAAAAACATTGCGCAATCGTACACATACTCAGATGAGAAATGAACTTCACAAGGCAGGACTTTTGAGGATTGGAAGTTCTGCCCCATCATCTTTGGTTCAAACATTATACGAAAACACCAAACTTGCTGGCGAAATAAATAATAATAATAAGGATACTCTTATATATAATTATCTGAATGGGGATGGGGATGAGAGTTAGAGTGAATAGAAAAATGTAAAATGATAATGTAAAAGTGTCTGTGTGTGTTTATACAATATCTACATGAGTTAGCATGTGACGCCTACAACACATCTTGTTTAATCCCAACTTATCCATGACAAGTCCTTCGGCTGTTTTTTTTGTATTTTCTTTGGTGAGATATAGAACTTTGTCAATATCGATATTATCCTTCTGTTTTAGTTTACGAACTTCTTCTTGAAAGTACCTATATTTATCTGCTAAAACTTTACCACATGTGAAGCATTTGACTGGAATAATCATATTATTTACTTATATATATTTATACTTAGATTGTTTTAGTTAATTCATTTCAATTTTTTACATAATATCCCAATACTACATACACTATACTATATCAATAGGGTCTACCTGTGAATTTAACGAGGGTCGCTTCAATGGAAGTGGAGATATTTTACGTGACGATGATATATTTTGAATGAAATATATCATCGTGAATATCATAAATAATATAGCAGACCCAGCTATTGAAAATATGAAGGTTGTTTGTAATTCACAGCACTGTTCTTTTCTATCTGAGCAACACAATAAATAATCATCACTATATTGAGTAATTGATTCATTAGGAACCTCGTAAAAATGACAATCGTCTGTTTTCCTATCATACAATCTTGAAACATCAGGGCAAAATGTAGTTGGTATTGATGTTGGTACTTGACTAGGAACTCGTGTTACACTGCGGTTACAACAATCTTCTATTGACTCTGCACAACAGTCAACAAAGTCACAATTCTCGCAGTTAGGGTACAGTAAATCGATACCATCTCGCGCGCAAGTACTCTCTATATTTGGAGTATATTCATACCCATCCTCTGTAAATGAACACCACGCATTATAAAATATTTTTTTATTTCCGCACATTTCATTCGTCAAACACGATATTGACATTATGTCTATATATATGTAATGATTAGAGCCAGCGATTCTAGTTCAATTTTTCTAAAATCAGTAACGTCTGGAATATCGGTCAGATTTAACATACGTATTCCTAATTAGTTCACCTATCATCTTCGGCGTTGCAACCTTTCCATATTTCACTATTTTGGTAGGTATCCACTTTTTAAAGCGTGCATTATATTTACATTCCATATGTTCGTATTTGTCTAAGTTTACAAATTTGTCCAATGCCACATTCTCAAACTCTTCTTCATCATCACTTTCTTCTAAGGAATCAAGATTTCTGTTTTCTTTGATGTTTCTAAAAAGCGAGTTCATATATACACTCGTTTTGTAATTAGGAATGCACGCCTTATCATAATATGTATGTGATGTATCGTTAACGTAACAATGGAGTGAATAAATATCATTAGTAATATCCGCATGAACGCGAAATACAGCTGTTGGCATTTTTGGTTCAGTATTTTGGCGCAATACTTCGTTTGCGCGCTTATTATGATTCAATTGAACATGTTGAATACAATACACACTATATGGAAGATTATCAATCATTTCAAATAATTCTGTGCGACTTTTTGACATTACTGGCACTTGCAAAACTATGTGCTGTTTAGATAGCAATGAATTTCCGACCTTCTCGTTGAAGATATAAGAGAGTGTTGAAAATATATCACTATTTTTTCGAGTAACTTGTTTTCCTTCGAAATAACATACATCCTCTACACTAAAAAATGAACAACCATCATATCGTAAACTGGTTCCGTATAAAATTGTACCAAGTGCCAAGTCGGATGAAAATTGCGTGGTTACTTTTTCAGCAGCAAGAATATTTCTATTTCTATCAATCGATAGTAAAAAACACACACATTCAGATTTGTAATAGGTAAACCATATGAATTGTTTTTTCCCCATAGGAATCGCACTATATATATCGCTCTGAACTTTCGTATGACTTAATTGTTCATATGAAAGTTCGCATTTAGGGAATCTTTGTGAAATTTCTCGAAGTGTGTTGCTGTCGAGCGAGTATTTATGTTGTCTATTCATCTTCATATCTATATATAAATAAACGATACATCACTTTAAATGTTTTCCTTATATAATATATCATAGACTATGGATTCATCGTACCTAATGCTGTTACATTTTTTAAATAAAAAACAGAAGCTAAAATCAATGGCAAATATCCCAATATTAACTCCATCCTCGTCAGTGTCGACAATCGAGACTTTTTATTACTTCAATACCTCTCATATTACTAGGGACCCAGGCAATAAGTAGGTATACGATTAGACCCGGTTTATATCTGTATCAGCGTTAATAAACTCTTCTATCATGTGATGAGGTATTTCTTGATTTAAATTATCAAATACCTCAGTATCAAACGGGTATCTATCACTGATTTCATAGTAAGTATTTTTGAAGTCTATAAAAGCTGTTTCGTATTTCTTCCTTTCTTGGTCAAAAGATTCTAACAATTCCATTTCAGAAGTGTTTGGAGATGTTGTGTCCTGTGTTACCGAATCTTTATTCACCGTATACCACGGTCTCTTCATTTCACTTGTAGATGTAAGTTCGTCGCAAATGTCGGGCTTTTTCAAATACTTATAGTTATTTTTCGCCTTTGCTCTCGTCATTTTTTGAACATCCATTTGATAATTATTAAACCGCTTTGCAAGGTCCTTTTGAACAATTGATTTATCCAATTCGTCATCATCCAGGCTAGACATGTATTCCATCAAATCTTCACTGTATTTCTGAGCAATGTTATCGGCATTCTCGTCCAATAACTTCTTGTTTTTTTCATTGCTAAATTTTTTCTTGAACTCTTCTACCACCGTATCATCTATATTAGGACTAATTTCCATAAGACGGTCAAATTCGTCTTTGTAATATTTTAGCATTACAAGAGGACTTTCTCTATCCTTAGGATGCTTTGTCAGTTCTATCTTTATATTTTGGCAGAATTTTCCCCAAGAAATAGCACTTACCCTATGTGATTCGTTTAGTTCGCTTATTTTTAGAAACTGTTGGATTGTCGTGATGATACCAGCAATAATATTAATTGACCCAATAACCATTTGTGCAAGTAGTTTATGTTCCTCTGGGAACCGTTCCTGGGCAAAATTTGCTGTTCCAGATACGGTTGACATTATAATTACTGGTATTGTGAACCAAGTATTGCGTCTTGAAAAAATTCGGTGCGACCTTGTATGTAGCCACCTGTATATCATTGCTTTGTCTGCCCATTCCGTAAATATTTCTTCCTGGTGTTCACTCCATCCATCATGTTGAACAAAACTTGTTATTTCTGCCCTTTCAGACGACACGGCGTTGGATTCGGTTTCCATGTATTTGATTTTGGTATATCATAATATTATATTTCTATATTCTTTACCTAATACAATAAGACAAAATAAGAAAATTAAATATTGGTTTACATGTATGGATGCCATAAACAATACATTTAATTTTGAAACCTTCAAAAAATACTTAAAAGACATCGCTGATTCGTTTGAACATATCGATACATATCATATACATTCTGAGCATAAAATAAAGGTATTAAAGAGTGAATATGTTGTTTTATCTAAGACAAACAAGGACATATTACACACATTTTGTTTAGATTCGATTCATTTCCAATTACGTCTTTATAAAGATTATGTAAATGATTATAGAAAACGGTTTTGTTCAATTAACAATCACGTATACCGTGACTATTACAAATTATTCAAAATAATAAGCAAATATATAGTCGAAACTATTCAAGACAAAAAAATACTCACGCTTATAGAAAATGAGACATTTGTTACATATAAGGATTTGGAAATAAATAAAACATACGATATAAATGTTGTCGAGGAATTATACGAGAGGATATTAAACATTATTCAAGCACTTATTGAGCATTGTGATAACAAGGATAAAACATTATCATTTCACACAATGCGCAATAAGCAAGGATATGATGTGAATAATTTGATTAGTTCATTACAGTTTGACACACACCTAATAAAAACACATATCAACTTATTTTGCCAGTTTCTTGAATTTTTTCATTTTCATAAAATGAAATATTTGAATGAATTGTCACACAAGTGTGAACAACTGTATTATGATATGCCGCCAATAGATGACGTAAAGTTTACAAATAAAAATAAAGACGACAATCTAAATACTTCACAAGAATTGCCAAAATTACCTAATCCGTCTCCAAAGCGCCAAGAACAACCAGAACATAATGCCTTCTTGAATGAAACCCAATCATTTTTTCAAACAGACAAAAATGAGGTTTTGGACAGTATCGTTAACCATAATCACGAAAATACATTAGACCATACTGACAAACATATATCAGATGATATACCACTAACGATTGATGTTAGTAATGATAATGATGCTAGTAACAATATAATTGACACATTAATATCGACAGTACCTGTCACAAATATTGATGATGCGCATATTGATGATGGGCATATTGATCTACATCCAATCCAACATAATGAGACCCCACATATTGAGATTGCCTCAGATACCAATCCATCACCTAAGAAAAAAAGAGGGCGGCCTAAAAAGAACGCCCATTAGAAGTCACTGCCAAAAAAATTGACGGGTTTATCATTATTTCTACGAATAATGATAAAATAATAAACAATATAATTGGATAATGGTTCCAAGTGATTTTAGTATATGTGAAAGAAATTGTGAATGTTTCATTTCCATAAATACAAACACTTTTACGAACGTAAGAGTATGTATTGAATGTCACGGAACCGGAGGAACAAGGGGAAACGTAAACCATATGGACCATTGTAAATTTATAAGGTGTCAACATAGCCGTGAATATGCATCAGTCGGAATAATAATGTTCTCTGGATATTTCAATACGATTCTAATAAAGAATAAACTCAATGAGGTTTTTGTAATGGAACGAAAAAAACTTCTAGCTGAGATTGAAAGAAGAAAGGTTGCTATGGTCATTTTCCTCAAAACGAAAATGTTTTTACCAAACCTACTAAAAAACAAATACACATCGTCATCAAATTTATGAAATAATACAACAACTATTATTTAATGTCTCAATATGTTTCTCACGTAATTGCTGGACATTTACCTGGTCGGATTTGAACGAACAATCAATGCAATATGAACTAGTCTTATAGAAACATCTAAGACATATGAGTTCTTTACAAATCGAGCATTGATCCATTGGGTCATTTACTTGGCAGCGTGAACATATAAATGCGTATTGCTTAACAGTACACGGATTAACTACTCTCATTGAAACCGCATTTTTTCTTTTTTTTGTTTCCATTTCTTTGGAATTACTATCGTGAATTTTCATTTTACAGCGTGTGGATTATTTTATGTGAATTGAATCAAATGTTTTATTTGTGATTCAATTTTATTTGCTTTTCATCCACCATCAACAAGTATTCCATCGTTATTATGATATATCGTTCCCAATACAAACGGAGACGCGACGCTGACTGGGTCGCCTCCATAAATTGCAGGGTCATATTGGTGGTTTTCAACTTCAACCGTGTTGTTTTCTTCAGAATGTGTTGGTTCTTCCAAATACGTTACATCAGTCGTCCATATGTTGTCATCTATGACGTCTTCTTCAATACATCTACATTGAGCTAGTCCATCACAAATTTGAGAACAATAGTGACATTCAGCCATTTATAGTAATTATTTTGAAACTAAAATATGTAACTTCCAAACAATCAATTTTATGTTATAACTTCACCTACTCAGTAAAGAGCACGTTTATACTTTTCTAAAATAATCTCTTTTTGTTTACTGTAATCTACAATAGGCTTTGGATAAGATGTAGTGTTACTGTAATTACTGTGATATTTCGACCATTCATGAATGTGTTTTGGTTCTATATTTTCGAGTTCGGGAACATATAGCTTTATATATTCACATTCTGGATCATGTGTCTTGGATTGACTCCAAGGATTGAAAATGCGGAAATATGGTTGACTGTCCACGCCACTTCCAGCGACCCATTGCCAGTTACCATTATTTGATGCTGGGTCGTAATCGATTAAGTGTTTTGCAAAATATTGTTCTCCTTCGCGCCAATCTATGCCAAGCGTTTTTACCAAAAAACTTGCAACAATCAACCTTCCGCGGTTATGCATGTATCCAGTTGTGTTTAATTGTCGCATAGCTGCGTCAACCACCGGAAATCCGGTGGTTCCTGTTGTCCACGCTTCTAAATATCTTTTATTTTTTGACCATGATATCCTATCGTATTTGCTGTTCATTGAATTTCCAAGATTCTCTGGAAAACAGTACAAAATATAAGCATAAAACTCTCTCCAATATAGTTGACGTATTAGATCTGAATTGATACCAAACTGATATTTCCACGAATCATATACTTCTCGTATGGATATACATCCATATTTTAAATAACTAGAGAGACGAGAAGTGTCGACTATAAGATGATTCCTCAATTCCGAATATTTATCCTGATGTCTTAATGAACGATTCAACATTTTAATACCATTTTTCCGTCCACCTGTGGTAGCATTATCCTTATTGAATAATTTACCTACATATTTCGTCATGATATCTTTTAATCCAATACCATATTTTGATTCAAAACTTGACGTATTGAATTTATTAGCTATTGATGTTTTAGTCAATGCTTTACAGTTATGATTGTAGTTATATGGATGTAATTTTATAAACGTATTATAAAATGGTGTAAATTTTCTATACGGTTCCCCAGAATTTGGGTTATTAATATCACCGTTTGAAAAATTAAAAAGAGTGTAATCTTCTAATGATAGTACCCGTATTGCTTTACCAATACTATTGCGTATCGAATCATCTCTTGTTTTAGCATACGGTGTAAAATCTTGGTTATAACCAATAATATCAGCACCTACATCCCGTATCAGGGACTTTAAAACCACATTATTATCACCTTGAAAACACTGTAATGGAATTCCAAACTTTTTAGTCAATTCACTTGATAATTCCATCAACGATTCTATCATAAACTGAATTGAATGAACTGAACGATACTTATTTTTAGCAGTGATTTGTTCAGGTGTAAATATAAATATAGGTGTTACGAGGTTACATTTGTTAATCATATATAGTAAGGTCGTATTGTCTTCAATTCGTAAATCCCTTCGAAATACGAAAATACCGTGCTTATATTCTGATTCACAATTAATATCTGACAGCTTGACTATGTAATATAATATTATACAATGTAATTATATTAAATTTACTATATTCGTCAGTAATTAGTGACGCTTATACCGAGGTACTTTTCGTGTACCACGTTTATGTTTTTTTTGTGCAACCCTTGCTAGTCTATACGCTGTGCCATTTTTTTTACATCCGTTTTTGATTATATTAAAGTCAACGGCTGCTGCCTTGCCACCAGTGATAGCGCTTGCTAATCTTGCATATCCCCAGGAATGTGCGGTTTGGTTTGGTCGAGACCCGGACGAATAATACGCCCCTTGCCCTTTTTTTACAATAGCATTTAATGCTTTTAAGCTACACCCTGTTTTCTTCGATAAACTATTATTAGGTATTATTGTCACATTATATGTTTGCTCTGCATTCCTAATATGATTTGATTTTTTTGGAGTATATGATGATGCCTTTTTACGTGTATAATATTTGCCCTTCTTATATTGTTTCCTTGACATTGCGAGTTCCTTTTCCTGTACGAGTCTTTCTTTACGTGTAAGTTTATCTGGTATATACTTCTTTGGTGCTGATATTATCTTTCTTTGCGTTTTGGTGCTCTTCATGTATATTATATACAGCGACTTTATTTGTAGTGTAATTGTGTAATATAATAATAGACTAGCATTTAAGAATATGATAGTAGTATCAATAAAGGTGTCATGACGTGTAGTATCACAGGAAACCCATTATTATCAACCTCTGAACTGCCATTATTCGAGCATATTGACATTGGAACGCACGGTGGCGAAGCAATGGACGATTGTATTACTAATCAAAATAAAGCATTTAATATTTTTGAGGATGATTTGCGATTGAAATTAGAAAACAATTCACCTATTACATTTCAAGCCATTTTTGATAATTTAGATAAAATCCAGGAGCCATTGTCAAAGACATATGGAATTATTAGTCATCTATCTGGTGTAGCAGACAGTGAAGATATTCGAAGCATTAAAGATAAATATAGGTCAGAACTAGTTGATATTGGGAAGAATATTGGACAGTCGCGTACTATATATGATGCCCTATGCCGTGTTGTTACTACTGATGTTAACGAACAGCGTGCCCTTACGCTTTCGATTGAATCGATGCAGCGCGGTGGTGTTAATTTGAGCAATGAAAAAAAGTGTGAACTAACGCTCATTGACAAAGAATTGTCAAATGCCAGCACAAAATTCTCTGAAAATATACTTGATGCTACAAAGGAATATAAACTTGTAATTGATGATGTTAATCATATGATAAATGTACCACGATGGTGTCGTGAAATGTGGAATACAAAAGACCCTGACAATGGCCCTTGGATTATCACACTAGGCGGACCGTCTATATCTGCTGCCCTTCGGTTTATTTCTGATAGAGAAACGCGTAAAACGTTGTACACGCAATATATTTCGAGAGCAGGTGACATTAACGAACCGTTGATTGAAACTATTCTCAAATTGCGCCATAAAAAAGCAAATATTCTGGGATTTGAAACATTCACAAAGTTGTCTCTTGCATCCAAGATGGCAAAAGATGAAGACGAGATTGAAGAACTAATGAATAGCCTTCGCGACGTAGCACTCCCACTAGCGTGTGATGAGTTTAAATGTATTGAATCATATGCGCTAGAGCACGGAAACATTCAAGAAGTTAAGCCGTGGGATTTAGGGTTCTGGTGCGAAAGGTTATCAGAAAGCAAATTCAAAATGAAAGAAGAAGAGTTGAAGCCATATTTTTCACTCGAGAATGTTATGAAAGAACTATTTCATATTGCTCATCAGCTTTTTGGTGTACGTATTGAGCAAAGAACAATCGGCAAAGTAGAATTATGGCACAGTGATGTCCGCTATTTTGATGTTTACGAAGAAGAAACCGATAGCCAAGATAATGTATCTAACGAAAAACGAGTTGCTGGGTTTTATCTCGACCCATATGTACGAGAAGAATCCAAACGTGGTGGCGCGTGGATGGATAGCTGTATTGATAAAAACAGAGCACTTAATAAATTAATACCAGTAGCATACTTGGTATGTAACGGGTCTCCTCCTACAAAAGATAAACCATCATTAATGAGCTTTTCAGACGTAGAAACTTTATTCCACGAGTTTGGCCACGGTCTACAACATATGCTTACCCGTATTGATATTGGTGATATAGCGGGTATAAATAATATTGAATGGGATGCTGTTGAACTTCCTAGTCAGTTTATGGAAAACTGGTGCTATCACAAGGAAACTCTTGACCGTATGGCAATTCATTACAAAGATAATAGTAATTTACCGAAACATATGTACGATAGTCTAGTTGCGCAGAAGAATCACGGCATTGCAATGGCTACAATGCGCCAGGTGGCATTTAGTAAACTCGATTTGTATCTACATAGCAACTGGGTGAACCTGTCAAACACTGATAATGTATCGATTTGGGATATTCAGAATAAAATGTTTGAAGAGTGTACGCCATATCGTCCACAAATTGCGAATGACCAGTTCTTATCAACATTTTCACACATTTTTGGAGGTGGATATGCCGCAGGATACTACAGTTATAAATGGGCAGAAGTGATGTCTGCTGATTGTTTTGGCGCATTTGAGGAAAATATTGATGAATTAGTTTCAATAGGGAGGCGATTTCGTAATACTGTTCTTGCAATGGGAGGTTCGCGTCCTGCAATGGATGTATTTGTTGAATTTAGAGGTCGCAAGCCAACCATTAATGCACTTTTACGGCATAATGGTATGAAACTTGTATAATTGAATAACTATACCAAATGTATATATGTGTTAGAAATAAATCTGATAATAATTATTCAAAATAGTTTTTTTGAAAAAAAACACGTTTTAGAAAGTGTTTTGGATCCCCTATTTTTTGTTCATTTAACTTTAGTTCCTATAAAACGCTATTGAAAACGTGTTTTTTTTCAAAAAAACTATTGTGTTTTGTAAAATAATTCAGATATTATCATAAATGCTAATATTTATGATAATATTTTGTCAAAAAAACCTTACCATACATTTTTTTGTAGTGATTTTACTGATTTGCAACTTTTTGGAACTAAATGTGTAAGTATTTATGTAAGTATTAATACTTACACAAATACTTACACTTTAGTTCCGATTTAGTTCCAAAAAACAAAAAACAGACGTTTATAACAAAAAACAGATGTTTATAACAAAATCACATTTCTATCGTAATATTTGAACATATAGTCGCACCGTATTAATTGGAACTTTTTAATGTAAGTATTGTATACTTACACAAATACTTACACATGAGCAAAGAAAAAGGTTCCGAATCATTTTATTGTGAATCTTGTAATTACCACACCACAAGAAGGAGTCAATACAATCGCCATATATTGACTTTGAAACATAAACATTGTTTGCAAAGCAAACCTTGTACAGAAAATACAAAGGAGCAGCCAATACAATCGTTAATAAATACAAACAAAGAATATATTTGTAGTTGTGGTAAATCATATAAGCATAGACAAAGTCTATATAATCACACACAACAATGCGAAGATAACTATAACAAATACCATAATAATAAGAATATGATTGTGAATACAAATGAATCTGGCAAACAACCAAAAGAGAAAACCATAGAACCATCTGAGGAGTTAGATTATAAAGCTATGTTCCTAACAATGGTTGAAAAAAATAATGAACTACAGCAGACACTTGTCGATATTGTACCAAAAATTGGAAATCAGACAAATAGTAACAATACGAACACATTTAATATACAAATCTTTCTCAACGAGAAGTGTAAAAATGCAATGCCGTTAATGGAGTTTGTTGACAAATTACAATTACAATTAACAGATTTAACAAGTACTGCTGAAAAAGGATATGTTGAGAGTATGAGCGATATTTTTATACGTGAATTAGAAGGCATGGATGTCACTGAGCGACCCATTCATTGCAGTGATATTGCTCGCGATACATTATATGTAAAAAACCACAATAATTGGACTCAGGATGATAGAGGACAAACTCTTATGAATAACGCAATAGACAAAGTTCGTCACGAGAACTTTTCACAGTTGGAAGAATGGATTAAAGAACACCCGAATTACCAAGACAAAACACATACTGATAATAAAGAATACTTGGAAATAGTAACAAACTGTTTGGAAGGTTCAAACGGAAAAAGTAACAAGCTAGTTGTTAAAAATATAGCGAAGGAAGTGCGTATACAAAAAAAATAGTTATATAATTTTTATTAATTTATCCACATAACCTAAATATATATATATAATATAACAGTACACTAACCGCTAATAAAAATATGTCTAAGATTATGCACGAACTAAATAATGAAAAAAAGAAGATGATATCTGATATTATATGGGCATATGAAGAAGATTCAGATATGGTGTACACAAGGCAGTTGATAATCGAATATATATATATATATCATAATCATGACCCTTTTGCGTGGCATTATTTTACAACATTAAACGAACACAAGAAGGATATAATAATGACACCATCCATGACAGTTGAAGTTCAAACATCATATAATTGGGTAAAACAATACTACGAAAATAATATTAACGGTCGTGATAAAATATGGTGCTGTGTTATATCTTGATATCACCCTCAACTTATCTAACATATTGTAGAAAAATTACATCCTGAAATACGTTTCAAAAATAGAATAATTGTATTTATTTTTGAAATTATTATAAACGTTATATGATGTGTGAGACTAGTTGTAATCCTAAGTTGAATTGGTTGTGGTTACGGCCGGGTAGATGCGATAATTAAGAATATCGATAGTAGAAGAACTACACATTATTCTTTCATTACGCGCTGGGTTGTTCGGATTCGTTTATAGGACACGTTGTAGTGTATATAAGTCTTTTATTTCCTCCCATATATCCGTGGTTCATACAATCGTAACTAATTGTTCCAAAATCTCCTTTAACTTCAAATACTATACTACCAGTGTAGTATGTAACCTCTATACCTTCGACCTCTTTTGTGTTACTAAGTTTATTTCCAGATATTATTTGAATTAATGAATTATCGTTAATTACAAATCCGAAAGGGTGTGTACTTGTAACACCCGTTAAAGTATATATGCCAGTATTTAGACCAATCAAATCATAACTATCATATGCAATATTATTGAATATATACGGGTTTACCATCGATACTACATTATCGGTTGTTTGACTTAAACATTGTATAGATAAAGGTTTAGGTTCTGGTTCTCTATGAACATATGTAATAGTACTAGAAACGTTCGTACTGTTATTAAATGTATTTTGAAACTGTGTAAATGTGACAGTTGGAGATACATCAACAACATATACAGTTGAATCAGGTAGTATATTATCGAATGCCCTTGTACCAATAGTAACCGAATCTGGGATTGTTATGGATGCCAAATTAATCGATGATATGAACGCATCAGCACCAATACTGGTAATGGAATCAGGGAGTGTTATGGATGTTAACCCAGTCGCTGAAAAGAAAGCATTCTTACCAATACTATTGAGTTGGGAATTCACACCAAAAGTAACAGATGTCAATTTGGAGCAACTCCCGAACGTAACATTTCCAATACTTGTAACAGAATCAGGAATTGCTATGGAAGCCAACTGTGTAATTTTAAACGCAGAATTTCCAATACTGGTGAGTTGAGAATTTGTACCAAAAGTAACAGATGTCAATCCTGACTCAGCGAACGTAAATTTACCAATACTGGTGACAGAATTCGGGATAGATACTGATGTCAACGTGTTCGCATATCTAAACGCAGAATCTCCAATGCTAGTGACAGAATCTCCAATTATTACTTGCGCTATGTTTGATTTATTAATATAATTACTATAACTGTTCTCATTTAATGTACCTTCTATATAAATATTATATACATTATTGTTCATATCTGTAAGTGTTGAACTACCAGGCTCGGGTTCAGGCTCAGGCTCCGGCTCAGGTTCTGGCTCCGGTTCTGGCTCAGGTTCTGGCTCAGGCTCAGGCTCCGGTTCTGGCTCCGGTTCTGGTTCAGGCTCAGGTTCAGGTTCAGGTTCAGGTTCTGGTTCAGGCTCTGGCTCTGGCTCCGGCTCAGGTTCAGGTTCAGGCTCCGGCTCAGGTTCTGGCTCAGGTTCAGGTTCAGGTTCAGGTTCAGGTTCAGGTTCAGGTTCAGGCTCAGGTTCTGGCTCCGGTTCTGGCTCCGGCTCCGGCTCAGGTTCTGGCTCCGGTTCTGGTTCAGGCTCAGGTTCTGGCTCCGGCTCCGGCTCAGGTTCTGGCTCAGGTTCTGGCTCCGGTTCTGGTTCAGGCTCCGGCTCAGGTTCTGGCTCCGGCTCAGGCTCCGGTTCTGGCTCAGGCTCTGGTTCAGGCTCAGGC
>Ga0209534_10000197_pt1 | contig 71940 bp, 67 predicted proteins | sample COG_07_FD_184751 | JGI IMG/M metagenome (GOLD analysis project Ga0209534, IMG submission 184751) | Pelagic Microbial community sample from North Sea - COGITO 998_met_07 (SPAdes) (version 2) | ecosystem: Environmental > Aquatic > Marine > Neritic zone/Coastal water | place: Helgoland, sampling...
AGAAGAGCCAGTTACTACAGAAGAGGTGGCCACTGTTAAAGAAGAGCCAGTTACTACAGAAGAGGTGGCCACTGTTAAAGAAGAGCCAGTTACTACAGAAGAGGTGGCCACTGTTAAAGAAGAGCCAACTATAAATGAAATTAAGCCATCATTTGATCTAGTGAGAGTCGAAGAAGACGGATCTGCTATTATTGCGGGCTCTGCTAAACCAAATAGTGAAGTAAGACTTCTAGTTGACGGTAAAGAGTTAGAAGTTGTTGAGGCGGATTCATCTGGTGCTTTTGCAATTTTAACAACAATACCTTCAGGTAAAGACCCCTTAGAGCTTCAATTGGAAGATACTAATGATAATTCAATTAAATCTAATGATACAGTATTAGTGATTCCAAACAAAGTTGATGAAAGTAAAGCGCCAAAAATTGTTATAGCTGAAGCCAGTGGTGATATAATTGTTCAAGATCAAAACGAATTAGCACCTACTATTCAGCCGTTATCTCTTGATACAATTAACTATGCTGCAAGTGGCGATGTAATATTAGCCGGCCGAGCATCTTCTGAACAAATAGTTCGCATATATGTAGATAATAAACCAGTGGTTTTGGGAGAGGTCACTGATGGAAAGTGGCATTTTGAGATCCCAAATATTGAAGAAGGTATTTATACATTAAGAGTAGATGCAATAAATGATAAAGGCAAAGTGGTGGATAGAGTGGAAAGCCCTTTTCAACGAGTAATTCTTGAGATGCAAAAAGGGCAAGCAACAATTCAACCTGGATTTACACTTTGGAAATTAGCAGAGTTAAAGTATGGATTTGGAATGCGATATGTTCAAATTTTTGAAGCTAATCGTAATTCTATTAAAGACCCAGATTTAATTTATCCAGGCCAAGTATTTAAGATACCAGAAAACTAATATTTTGTAATTTTGATTTAATTAACTGGTCAATTTTATTGTAGGGCACTATGTTAAGTCTTCAAGGAGATACAACTCAGTGCGACCAACTACATCATCAGTAAATTTGAAACGCGGTCAGGCAATGAACGTGATAAAATCAGTTTTACCTTACCTATGGCCAAAATCACGAAAAGATATTCGACTTAGAGTTGTCTTTGCAATGGTAGCTTTAATCCTTGGAGAAATTCTTGGCGTTCTAGCGCCATACTTTTATGGTGTTTCTGTTGATGCTCTTGCGCCAGGTGCAGATGAAAACCAAACTTTGTTTATGCTCACTGCAGGGGCAATTGGAATGGTTGTTGCCTATGGAGTAATGCGGATATTGTCTGTTGGTTTTAGCCAATTAAGAGATGTAATATTTGCCCTTGTTGGCCAACGTGCATTACGTCAATTGGCTTTAGAAACATTTAGACATATGCATCGTTTGTCTCTTAGATATCATATTACAAGAAAGACTGGTGGCCTAAGTCGAGTAATGGAACGTGGTGTTAAGGGTGTAGAGTTTCTTTTACGATTTATGCTTTTTTCTATTGGACCATTAATTCTAAAACTATTAATTGTTGCAGGCATTTTTTATATAGAATTTGGATTTATTTATATGGCGATCGTTTTGGGTACCATCGTCTTGTATATTTGGTTTACTTTCTCAGTCACTGAATGGCGCGTCAAAGTACGCAAAGAAATGAATGATAGGGACACAGACGCTAACCAAAAAGCTATTGATAGTCTTTTGAATTTTGAAACAGTAAAATATTTTGGCGCTGAAGAGAGAGAAGCCTTAAGATATGATGAGAGTATGCGTGGGTATGAAGCAGCCGCTCTCAAGACAAGTTATTCTCTTGCATTTTTAAATTTTGGACAAACAATTTTAATTACATCTGGTTTGATTGCGGTGATGATATTAGCAGCAATGGGTGTCCAACGTGGTGAGTTCAGTGTTGGAGATTTTGTAATGGCTAATGCATATATGATCCAGATAACTATGCCACTTGGTTTTTTAGGTACAGTTTACCGAGAAATTCGCCAAGCTTTAGTAGACATGGGAGAAATGTTTGAACTGCTTGGGCAACCTCAAGAGGTGATAGATTCTCCAGATGCTGAAAATCTAAGTGTAAAAGGAGGCCTTATTGAATTTGATGATGTTTCATTTGGATATGATCCTGAGAGAATAATATTAAAAAAATTGTCATTACGTATCAACAAAGGTAAAACAGTTGCGATTGTTGGCCCGTCAGGCTCAGGGAAATCGACTATTGGTCGTTTATTATTTAGATTTTATGATGTAAATAAAGGAAGTTTAAAAATTGATGGGCAGGATGTGCGAGATGTTACTCAAGCATCCTTACATGCATCAATTGGGATTGTTCCTCAAGATACTGTCTTATTTAATGATACAATTGGGTATAATATTGCATATGGTCGTTCTGGTGCTTCAAGAAAAGAAATTATAAACGCTGCAAAATCTGCAAAAATCCATGATTTTATAATAAGCCTTAAGGATGGATATGACACAACTGTGGGTGAACGTGGACTGAAACTTTCTGGTGGCGAAAAGCAAAGAGTAGGTATTGCTCGGACTCTGTTGAAGAATCCACCAATTTTAATATTAGATGAAGCTACATCAGCTTTAGATACTGAAACAGAACGTAGCATACAAGAAAGCTTGCGCATATTAGGCTCTGGTAGGACAACAATAACTATTGCGCACAGACTCTCTACGGTGGTTGAGGCTGATAAAATTGTTGTACTGGAGCACGGTATCATTATTGAGCAGGGTACCCATGATGAGTTACTTAGTCTTAATGGTCGCTATACAAAAATGTGGCAAAGCCAAGAGTCAGAGATTGAGATGGAAAGCCAGTATTAGCCTATGGTTAATATTTTTATTTATTTGTGTAAGATTGTATTTTAAATACTTTTGTAAATCCTACATAAGCACCTTTGCTTACCCACACTCTTAAAGCTAATAGAGAAGGTGTTAATACAAGAGTTAATACAGTTGCAATACCAAGACCAAAGACTACGGCTGTTGCCAATTGTTTCCACCACAAAGCAGTAGGCTGATCTATGAAGTAGCCACCATTAATAAAATCAATTGATATCCCTAGCATCATAGGCGTTAATCCTGCCATAGTAGTTATTGTTGTTAGTAGAACAGGACGAATTCTAGCTTGAGCTGTTTTTGCTATAGCATCAAGTGGCGCCATGGTTTTAGAATATTCTTGATAAGTATCAATTAGAACAATGTTATTGTTAACAACAATCCCCGCTAAAGCTACGATCCCAGTACCTGTCATGATAACACTAAATGCTTGGTTCATCACTAGCATTCCAATCAAGACACCAGCTGTGGATAAAATTACAGCAATTAAAACAAGTGCTGAATTATAAAATGAATTAAATTGTGCTAATAATATAACAAACATTAAACCTAATGCGCCAAGAAATGCTTTGCCCAAGAAAGCTGAACTTTCAGCTTGATCTTCTTGATCGCCCTTCCACTCCCATTCAACTCCATCTGGCAGTCTTTGTTCAGATTCTAACCATTTTGTAATTTCTGCTATTTTTTCTCCAGCATTTATACCTTCTGCCACATCAGCTTTTATGTCAAAATATCGTTTGCTATCATCTCGATCAATTTGGCCAAGTTTCTCAACTGGTTTTAAAGTGATGAAGTTTGATATTGGAATCAAGCCAGAGTTGGTTCTAACGCGTAATGTTTCTAGAGTTGAAAGAAGTCTATCTTTCTTTGGAAGTCGAACGCGAATATCAATATCCTCATCAGATGTATCTACAGTCATATCCCCAAGTTTCAGGCCACGTGTAACAAGTTGTACCATTGCTCCAACCTGTGCAACATCCGCTTTATATCTACCTGCTTTTTCAACATCGACATCTACTTGCCAATCTATACCAGGGAGTGGCCTTGTATCTTCAATCTTAATTGGGCCATCAATTGACTCATAATGATTGCGAATAATTCCTGCTGCTGTTTTCAAGTCGCCAAAGTTTGATCCTTTAACTCTAATAGTTAAAGGTTTGCCAGATGCAGGGCCTTGAGCGAGTTCTAAGATTTCTACTTGAACACCAGGAACATCTGCAATTCTTGCCTCTACTTCTTTAAGTATATCAAAGCCTGATGGTGAGCCTTGCCGTGCTTCCCAAGGTGTGGTTTCAATCTGGATTTGCCCTATAGTATCTAATGGAGCAGTGGCTCCACCTGTATTATTATCCAACCCACCATCGCCTGCAAATGCAAATGCACTTTGAATGCCATCGATACCTTTGATTAAGCCTTCTACGTTTTCTACTAGGATATCTTTTTCAGTTAGGGATAAATTGCCTCGGGCACGTACATAAACAATGGCATTTTCTGGTTCTGTCGTAACAAAAAACTCAACACCATTATTATTTTTTCCAAAAACAGAGAAAACTGTTACTAAGAAAAATATTGTGAGACCTATTATTACAGCTGGCATATACCATTTATTAACGATTAAAGTAATTAGACGTGCATATAGATTTGGCTTTAAAGCCTTATTATTTTTAGAAATTGATTTTAAAGAATTTGTTGTGGCTGAAGTAGCCATGCATCCCAAGAAAAATAATACTGCACCAATAATCGCAATGCCATTTACCAATTGAATTACACCTGCAAAAATGAGTGCAATTGATAAGATGACTAGAAATAAACGCATTATGAGTTTTGAATTATTTCTCAAACTATTAGAAATATTCTCTAAAATACGTGTTAATCTTCCAGCTACTCCACCAATTACAGGAAGATAAATAAGAGCAACAAGTAATGAGGCTGATAATACATATATTAATGTTATAGGTAACATTCTCATAAATTCGCCAGGGACACCTGGCCAAAATAACATTGGTAAAAATGCACATAATGTAGTTGCTGTTGAGGAAACGATAGGCCAAAACATTCTTTTGGCAGCTGAGCCATATGCTTCCATTGGACCAGTACCTTCAGCTATACGTTTATCTGCGTATTCAACAACAACTATGGCACCATCAACTAACATTCCAACAGCTAGTATCAGTCCAAACATTACCATATTAGAGATAGTGATTCCGGATATTCCCATTAGGGCAAAGGCTAAAAGGAAAGACGTTGGAATTGCAAAGCCAACAAGAAGTGCAGACCGAATTCCCAGTGCAGCTAAAACGACAATCATAACTAGAGCAATGGCAGTCAAAACTGAACCTTCAAGTTGGCTTACCATATCTGAAACTTGTCTAGATTGATCAGATGAAAAATCTATCGTTATTGCATCTCTAAGTTCGGGCTCCCATTCAGAAATTATTTGTTCTACTTCAGCTTTCACTAAACTAACTGTACTTATTAAGTTTACACCTTTTCGCTTTATTATTTGCAAAGTAACAGTTGTCTCTCCATTAAATCGAGCTGTGCCAATTCTATCTTCAAATGTTAGCCTAATGTCGGCCAGATCTTCGAGAGTAATTACTCTGTTGCCGTTAACCTTCACTGGTAAATTATAGACATCTTTTGGCTCGTTGAAAGACGAAGGTATCTTAATAGCAAAGGCACCTGCTTCGTTTTCTATCTCACCAGCAGCAATTAGTAAGTTATTATTTGTTACAACATTAATTAATTCACCTGCAGTAACATTGTAGGCTTCAAGTTTTAGTGGATCGATCAAAACTTCTAACATTTCATCACGCTGGCCAGCTAAACCAACTTCCAGAACCTCAGTCATGGACTCTATTCTATCCTGAAGATTCTTTGCTACTCTAGTCATTGTTCTTTCAGGTAATTGCCCTGACATTGAAACAACTAATATTGGAAACCTTGAGAAATTAATTTCATTTATTGAGTACTGGTCAGCACCGTCTGGAAATTCAGCTTGAGCTTGGTTAGCCTTGTCACGAACATCTGCAATTGTAGCAGATTTATCCCAACCAAATTCAAATTCAAGTGCCACACCACCATATCCTTCGGAAGCAGTTGCTGACATGGTTTTTAAACCATTAATATCACGCAACTTGTTTTCTAATGGTTTTACAATTAACTTTTCACTGTCTTCTGCAGATATTCCAGGAAAAGGCACTGAAACGAATAAAGCAGGGATGTCTATATCTGGCTCACCTTCTTTTGGTAAACTTGTATATGCTAAAATACCTGCTGCTAATGACATAGCTACAAATACCAAAATCATTCGGGCTCTGTCTGTTGCCCAGTCAATCATGCCAGTCATTATTTAGCATCCTTATAAGATACTTTAATGTTTGAGTTGTCTGTAACGTATTCTTGCCCAACTACAATTACTTCAGCTGAATTTGGAAGACCTGTAACCCAAATGCCTTCTTCTGCATCACGGATAATTTGGATTGGGATAAACTTTGCTTTGTTATTAATTGCAACTCTCACACCAAGCTCACCTGAACTATTTAATGTTAAAGAAGATTGAGGAAGTAGATGTCCTTTTACCCCTGCTAATGAAATGTAGATATCAGCAGTCGAGCCTTCTCTAATATTGTAATCAGCATTTGAGACTGTTGTTTCTACTAAAAAAGTGCGCGTTGTTGGGTCGGCTGATCTTGAAATAAAACTTACGTTGCCTGAAACTGTATCGCCGTTAATTAATTTTGCACCAGCATTTGTTCCAACTTCAATTCTAGAAACTTGCGTTTCAGTTGCGTAACCCACTAGTTTGATTGGGTTAAGCGATAATAGTGTACCACACAGAGCCCCGGTTTGCATAAAATCTCCATATTCGGCAGTATCTGTTTCAAGTAGACCATCAAATGGTGCGATAATTTTTGTGTTGTTCAATTCTGTTGTTGCACGGTTTATTCTCGCCTCAACATTTGCAACAGCCTGTCGTTTACTTAAAGACTGAGTTTCTGCGCTTGATGCGGATAGCTGCGCTGCTTCAACTGCTGCCTCTGTTCCAACGCCACGCTTCAACAAAGATTTTTGCCGCTCTGCAGCTTGAATACGTAATTGGTACTGATTGATAGAGGCTTGTAATTCATCATTTGATAATGCCAAAGCTTCTTTTGCTTCTGATAAAACATCTGATTTTGTTCCCACTTCAAGTTCACAAAGTAGTTCGCCGTTTTTTACAAAAGTTCCTTTGCGAATTGGTTGAGATATTACAGATCCGTATGTTTCTGCTTTTACTTGTACAGATTTAAATGCTTCCGTTTGCCCACGTAAAAGTATACCGTTTGTAACTTCTTGTTCGTTTGATTTTTGTACTAAAACAGAAACAGATTTTTGTGTATTTTTATTAAAATCTTTTATTTCTTTTGAACTATTTTCTATTTTTGCGGGGTCTTCATTTTTTTCCACATAATTACTTGAACTTGTACTTATTAAAGCTTTTATATCATTTCTAAATATGAAACCTGCAATACCTGCGCAAACTATGATTGCAATAATGATTGATGAAAAACGCATGGTGAACTCCAATTTTAGTATGTAATTTATTGAAACAAACAATAAACTCAGATTCTTGCTTTCTTTACGCTTTAATTACGTTCCTTACAACTAGATCAAGAGCAAGATATTTCTAGTTTAAATATCTGATTATTATAATAAGTTTAACTATTCAGCCTCGTAATTTGCATAATTATACTTTAATCAATAAATTAACATTAGTGCATGGGGATATATCAAAATGTCTACAATTTCAAAAAAGATAGACGTAAAGCAAATTGGACAACCAGATAACTCATCGATGAATCGAAAAGTTATGACTGTGCCTAATTTTCGAGATCGAAAAGGGGGTAAGCCACTTGTTTGCTTAACTGCTTACACAGCCCATGTAGCTCATTTAGTTGATGCTGAAGCAGACATGATTTTAGTGGGTGATAGTTTAGGAATGGTTATCCATGGTATGCCTAATACATTAAGTGTAACTATTGAACATATGATCATGCATGGCCAAGCAGTAGTACGAGGTGCTAAAAAAGCATTAGTCATAGTAGATATGCCATTTGGTAGTTATGAAGAAAGTCCTGAAGTTGCATTTCGAAATGCTAGCAGAATCATCAAAGAAACTGGGTGTACTGCTGTTAAGCTCGAAGGTGGCAAAGAGATGGCTAAAACTATTCATCATTTAGCAGCGCGCGGTATTCCAGTAATGGCTCACGTTGGATTGATGCCACAACAAATGAATACAGCTGGAGGCTTTAAAGCTGTTCAAGATCAAGAGTCTTGGGATGATGTTATATCAGATGCAAAATCTGTTGAAGCTGCGGGTGCATTTTCTGTGGTTATTGAAGGTGTTGCAGAAGAATTAGCTCAAAAAATTACTAAAAATATTAAAATTCCAACAATAGGTATAGGCGCTTCTGCACATTGTGACGGCCAAATTTTAGTATTTGAGGATATGATTGGATTATTTCCTCGCGTACCAACTTTTGTAAAAAGATACGGAAATATGGAAGAAATGATGATTGATGCAATACAAAAGTATTCAGCTGAAGTACGTGACAGAAGTTTTCCAGCAATCGAACACACATATAGACCAAAAAAAGTTTAATCTGACTGGCATTGATAACATATTCAGTTTAAATGAACGCAACAATAGTATTTGGAGGCTCTCAAGTGAGTAATACAGACGGTTTTATCGAAGAAGTATCGGAAGAAGTACGCAAAGATAAATTATTTGCGTTATACAAAAAGTACGGATGGATACCAGTGGTAGTTATCTTAAGTCTAGTTGGTGGTGCTGGGTTTTTAGAATACCAAAAATCTTCAAAAGCAAGTGCAGCTTCTGCGCGTGGAGATGCTTTAATTGCTGCTTTAAACCAAGATGATGCAATCATTCGCGCTTCAGAGTTAGCGTTAATCGCAGAAAAGGGTGGTGCGGAAGCGCCTATTGCAAAATTGCATCAGGCTGGCATTCTCTTAGAACAAGAAGATCTAGCTGGGGCATTGTCTGTATATGATGATTTAAGTGCTGGTGTCGATATTTACGCTCAAGTTGCAACATTAAAAGCAATTATGATTCGTGGAAATAAAATGGAAATTAACGATCGTTTGAAAGCTCTTGATGCTATTGCTACACCTGGAAATGCTTTCAGAGTAATTGCAATGGAACAAAAAGCAATTGCACACATCGATTCAGGAGAAATCGACAAAGCCATCGCAATTTTTACATCATTGATTGATGAGTCGGGTGTTTCACAAGCTCTAATGGCTAGATGTAAGCAAATGATTTTAGCTCTTGGGGGGGAATTACCTAATTGAGTAATACAACTGACTAAAATTATGTAAATTTTATTTTGTGTTTGAGGATTAAGTATTATGCTAAGTAAACAAAAAGCTTTCATACTATTGGGTATTTTATTTTTGACAGCATGTGCTGAGAAAGAAGATATAGTACCAGGAATTAGATTGGATTTAAGGTCTGCAGCTGATGTTTCTGTAGTAGCAAATACAAATTTAAGTCTTCCGAAAGCAAAAGTAAACAAAGAATGGTCACATAGAAACGGTAGCCAAAGTCATTTTATTAGTCATCCTTCCTTATCAAATGAACCTGTTCAAATTTGGTCAACAAAAATTGGAGTTGGTAATAAGAAACGCCAAAGATTAGCTGGTGATCCAATTGTAGCTGAAAACCTAATTTTTACTTTAGACTCAAATTTTGGTGTCACAGCTTTTAATCTTGATGGTATAAAAGTATGGGCTGCCGATTTAACTTCAACAAAAAGCCCCAAAGATAAGATATCTGGTGGTGGCCTAGCTTATTCTAAGGGTAATTTGGCTGTTTCAACTGGATCTGGAGAAGTTGTTTTAATGGATGCTGGTTCGGGAATCATCCAATGGAGACATGATGTACAAGGTTCAATTTCTGCTCCACCAACTTTTTCAAATGGAATAATTATTGTTATGACTGGAGGCAATCAAGCCATAGCATTAGATTATAGAAATGGTCGTGTTATCTGGACACAAGAATCAAACACAACTGGAGCAGGTATTTTGGGTGCTGGTACACCAGCAATAAGTGGTGATCTTGCAGTTTTACCTTTTACATCAGGAGAGGTATTGGGCGTCTCCCTAGATGACGGCCTTCAATCTTGGAGCCAAGTTATAAATGGAAAACGTGTTGGATCTGCTAATGGATTTGTAAAAGCTGTATCAGGTGATCCTGTAATAGTTGGGAAAATTGTTTATGCCGGAACGAACTCGGGGCGTTTAGCAGCGATTGATACCCAATCAGGGTTAAGGGTTTGGACAAAAAAAGAAGGTGCAATAGGGCCAGTATGGATAGCAAATAATGCTTTATTTGTTCTTACGGACCAGCAAAAGTTAAAACGGTTGGATCGAAAGAACGGAGCTGAAGTTTGGTCTTTTGATTTACCTATTTATAGGAACCCAAAGCGATCAACAGGAAAATATGGGCATTACAGTCCAATTTTAGCTGGTGGAAAATTATATGTTGCTGGCACAGATAAAAAGATCCGAGTATTTAACCCAGAAAATGGTGAATTGATAAATTCAATTTCTATTCGCGGTGGTGCAGCATCTCAAATAGCTGTAGCAAACGATCGGATGTATATAGTATCAGGTTCTGGCAAACTGATAGCTTTCCAATAGGGATATTATTGTTTAAAGGCTCACAGAGATTGTTGTGTGTTCAAATGAATTGGGCACATTTTTACAAAGGCCCAAAAAATGACTTTTACCGTCGCACTTGTTGGACGACCCAATGTTGGAAAATCTACACTATTTAATCGTTTAGTTGGTAGACGATTAGCATTGGTTGATGATCAGCCAGGCGTCACACGTGATTTACGCGAAGGTGATGCCAAAATGGGCCCAGTCAAATTTACTGTTATAGACACGGCAGGATTAGAAGAAGCCACTGATGAAAGCCTTCAAGGCCGGATGCGAATGTTAACTGAACGAGCAGTTGATATGTCTGACGTATGTATTTTTATGATGGATGCTAGAGCAGGCGTATTACCTGCAGATCGAGTGTTTGCAGAAATTCTGCGAAAAAAATCTGCCCGGGTAGTTTTAGTTGCAAATAAAGCTGAAGGAAATGCGGGTGAAGTTGGTTTTTTTGATGCTTTTAGTCTTGGCTTGGGAGAGCCTGTTCGCTTATCAGGAGAACATGGTGAAGGAATGGTTGATCTTCAACATGTTTTGATGCCTATTTCTGAAGAATTTGAAGAAAATGAAAATCAAGATGAACTGGAACCAGAAACAGATATAGAAATTGAAGAATTAGATGATGAAGATAGTGGTCTTGAAATCACCTATTCATCTGAAAGACCTTTGCAAATATCAATCATTGGCCGCCCAAACGCGGGTAAGTCTACACTGATAAATCAGATTTTAGGCCATGAGCGGATGCTAACTGGACCTGAGGCTGGAATTACAAGGGATAGTATTTCTATTAATCATGACTGGGATAATGTTCCAATGCGTTTGTGGGATACGGCCGGCATACGAAAAAAAGCAAAAGTGCAAGAAAAATTAGAAAAGTTATCAGTTTCTGATGGATTAAGAGCTGTAAAATTTTCAGAAGTTGTGGTCGTTCTATTAGATGCAGCTATCCCATTTGAACAGCAAGATTTACGTATTGCTGACTTGGCAGAACGAGAAGGTCGAGCAGTAGTAGTTGCTGTTAATAAGTGGGACGTTGAAAATGAAAAACAAGAAAAATTAAAAGATATTAGAGAAAAGTTTACACGCCTACTGCCCCAATTGCGAGGTGCACCGTTAGTAACAATTTCGGCTAAAACTGGTCGTGGATTAGACAGGCTACATTTAGCTATCTTAAGTGCCCATAAAGTTTGGAATAAACGCCTATCAACTTCTCAATGTAATCGCTGGTTAATGGATATGACTGATGCTCATCCACCGCCCGCACCAGGTGGCCGTCGTATTCGATTGAGATACATGACACAGGTTAAAGCGCGCCCGCCAAGCTTTGTGGTTATGTGTAGTCACCCAGATTTGCTTCCAACCAGTTACAGTAGATACCTAGTGAATGGACTAAGGGAAGATTTTAGTATGCCTGGTACACCCATTCGTATCTTTATGCGATCTCAATCAGATAAAAATCCATATGCTAATAAAAAAGAAAAGAAAGTAACAAAACTAAATAAACACCAAGAAGGTCGCTATGTTAAGGCACTAGGCCGAGGTGCTAAAAAAAATAAATGATTAATTAACTAATAAATTTAAATTTACCTAATAACCAAAATTTTAGCATAAAATTTAAAAATCTTGGTCACGAGTGCCTGATTGCCATGGTTTTACTAAATTACCAAATCTTGTGAATTGACCTTCGAAAGATAAATCGACAGTTCCGATTGGCCCATGACGTTGTTTGCCTATAATTATTTCAGCTTTACCATGTAAGGCCTCCATTTCTTCTTGCCACATCATCATTTTATCCGCCTCATGGTCCCCTGGTTTCTCACGTTCTTTGTAATATTCTTCTCTAAATACAAACATAACAACATCTGCATCTTGCTCAATTGATCCAGACTCACGTAAATCTGATAATTGTGGACGTTTATCTTCTCTAGTTTCAACTGCACGTGATAATTGTGATAGCGCAATGACCGGAATGTCTAATTCTTTTGCAATAGCTTTCATGCCTTGCGTAATTTCTGATACCTCATTTACCCTGCTATCTTTTGCAGACGCGGGGCGAACAAGTTGTAAGTAGTCGATAATTAAGACATCAAGGCCGTGAGTTCGCTTAAGGCGACGAGCTCTTGCTGCTAACTGGCTAATTGGAAGTGCTGGTGTATCATCTATATATAGTGGACAATTTTCTAATTGCTTGGCAGCTTCAACAAAACGGCGAAATTCAGATTCTGTCATATCACCAGAACGAATTTGAGTGGATGGCACTTCAGAAGCTTCTGATAAAATTCTCGCTGCAAGCTGTTCAGCAGACATTTCTAGAGAATAAAAACCGACTACTCCACCTTCTATTGCTCCTTCGGTTCCATCATGACGTTGTCCTTTTTTGTAAGATTTCGCAATGTTAAATGCGATGTTTGTTGCTAACGATGTTTTGCCCATTGATGGGCGTCCAGCTAAAATCAGTAAATCTGATGGATGTAACCCCCCAAGCTTTTTATCTATGTCCGTCAACCCGGTTGATATGCCAGCCATTCCACCTTCACGTTGATAAGCTTGGTTGGCCATATTTACTGCATCTGTGACCGCCTTCAAAAATGATTGGAATCCACTATCAACTTGCCCCTGCTCTGAGAGAGCATAAAGTTTTTGCTCTGCTTCAACAATTTGCTCTGCAGGTTCAGAAGAAATATCGATTAGTCGAGCTTTATCCGCTATATCTTCCCCAATAGCCATAAGATCTCTTCTTATTGCCATGTCATATATCATTTTAGCATAATCACGTGCAGCAAAAACTGACACGGAAGCTCCTGCTAATCGAGCTAAATAAGATGGGCCGCCTAGTTCATTTAATCCTTCATCATCTTCAAAAAATGCTTTTATCGTAACAGGAGATGCAAGTGCATTTTTTTGAATTCGATTTGCTATTGTTTCGAAAATTCGTGCATGAACAGGGTCAAAAAAATGAATATCTTTTACTATAGAAGCAATTTTATCATAAACATCATTGTTTACTAATAGTGCTCCCAACAAAGCTTGCTCTGCTTCAATATTGTGAGGTTGTAGGATTGATTCTACTTCTTCAGAGGCTTGTGAATTGCCTAAAGGACTAATCTCATTCATTAATTCACCTGCTTATCTAAATAACTAAATTATGTTTTAATTATTATGCCACAGATATTTTTTATATTCTATCTGGATATCCTGTGGATAAGTATATTAATCTAAATAATTTTTTTATTAAAATTTGATAAAGCTAAAAAATAAATTAACTATCTCTAACTTTCCAATAAACTTTATGACCAGGATCAAATACTGTTACAGGTCCATCATTAGTCTGAATTTTTTCAGGAAAAGAACTAGCTGTGTCAGATTTCACTAATGTAATTGTGTCTTGATTTGGTTCCAGGTCATAATGTTTTGGGCCATTGAAAGATGTAAATTTTTCTAAATTTTTTAATTTATTATCTTCATCAAATACATGAGCCAATAATGGCATTGTATTAGTTGCAGTAAAGCATCCAGCACAGCCACACCCAGTCTCTTTGTTTGGATCTAAATGAGGAGCACTGTCAGTCCCTAGGAAAAAGCGACTGTCACCCGATGTTGCAGCATCTCGTATGGCTAATCTGTGTTCCTCTCGCTTAACTACTGGGAGGCAATAATAATGTGGTTTGATCCCACCAACTAACAAATGATTTCTATTAATCATCATATGATGAGTTGTTATTGATGCTGCATGATTTTTGGACTGACTTTTAACATAGTCAACACCATCTTTGGTTGTGATGTGTTCTGAAGTAGTCTTTAATTCTGGAAGATTAAGGCGCAGTGGATTTAGAACTTTATCAATAAAAACAGCTTCTCTATCAAATATATCTATCTCAGGATCTGTTACTTCTCCATGTATACAAAGTGTGAGGCCAATCTCTGCCATCTTTTCCAAAACAGGCATCACATTGTTTATATTGGTAACTCCGCTTTCAGAGTTTGTCGTTGCGCCTGCAGGGTAATACTTAACAGCATTAATTAAACCATCTGCAAAGGCTGAAGACACATCATTTGGGTCAGTCTTATCTGTCAAATATAATGTCATTAGAGGATTAAAAGTAGAACCAACTGGGCGAGCTGCTAGAATTCTATCACGATACATTCGTGCTTCGTTTGATGTAATAACAGGTGGTATGAGGTTTGGCATGATAATAGCACGCCCAAAATGCCGTGTTGTTTCAGGCATTATACCTTTTAGCATATCTCCATCTCGAAGATGTAAGTGCCAATCATCAGGTCGGGTTATTGTAATTTTATCTATCATAGTTTTTGGATAACTGGTTTTTTTATCCTTTTCTACCGTTGAATGCATCTGGACGTTGTTAATTTTCATGTTTATATTTAAATAATTCTCAGGGCGGGGTGTAATTCCCCACCGGCGGTGATAGCCCGCGAGCGCTCTTATTACGAGAGGTCAGCAGAGTTAGGTGAAATTCCTGCGCCGACAGTTATAGTCTGGATGGTAGAGAAGGGGGGTGTAGTAATTCTAAACCTCTAACGCTCTGGGGCTTTGTCTATTAATAGGAGACCCAAAATGACAAGACCCCTTAATATCGTAATTATAAAAGCGCGTTGGCATGCTGATATTGTAGATCAAATTCAAATAGGGTTTGAAAATGAAATGAAGCAAAAAAAACGTTCATACAATTTAAAAGAAGTTCACGTGCCAGGAGCGCTAGAAATGCCTCTGGTAGCAAAAAAATTAGCAGAAACAGGTAACTATGATGGTATTATATGTGCTGCTTTAGTGGTTAACGGTGGAATTTACAGGCATGAATTTGTAGCCCAGGCTGTTCTTGACGGTATTGTCCGGGCAGGTATGGATACAGGTGTTCCTGTATATTCAGTTTCTTTAACTCCGCATGAGTTTCAAGAAACTCCAGATCACATTGAATTTTATACTAAACATTTTTCAAAAAAAGGTTCAGAAGTTGCTAATGCTGTTTTGATGATGGATGATTTAGAACTCTAAAAAAGTGCTAGTTTATTTTAGAGTAGAAATTAATTTAATTAAACATACATATTTGATTAAGTTTTTTAGATGAACTCTCTCTTTAAACTAAAACTGTAGTTATTTGATTCGCTTGTATTTAATCTTATCTTAAAGACCATTCGAATTTTATCATACATATTTTGTGTGATTTTTCGCACAAGTGGATGAAATGTTTATATTCATATTCTTAAGCATATGATTAATAACAGTAAAATGTTTTATTAAAAAATAATTTGCTATAAAAAGTCTTTAGAAGCAACAAATAAACATGGGGGAAATCTCCCTTATTTCAATTGGGAGGAAATAATGAAAAATATTTTTAAAGTAGGTGTTATTGCAATAGTCACAGCATCGTTTACTGGAGAAGCTATAGCTGAAACAACATGGAATGTTTCTTTATGGGGAAAGCGTAGAGCTTTTACAGAGCATGTTGAGAAATTAGCTGAGCTAGTTTCTGAAAAAACAAATGGTGATTTGAAGCTAAATATTTCATATGGGGGCTTATCTAAGAATAAAGAAAATCTAGATGGTATTTCTATTGGTGCATTCGAGATGGCACAATTTTGCGCTGGATATCACCGCGATAAGAACCCATCTATTACGGTTCTAGAATTACCATTCCTTGGTGTTTCATCACTTGAAGAAGAGCGTAAAGTTAGCCAAGCAATATATGCACATCCAGCTGTTCAAAAAGATCTTTCAAGATGGAATGCAACATTATTAATGCCCTCACCGTTACCTCAATATAACCTAATCGGTGTTGGTGATGCTCCAAAAACTTTAGCTGATTATAAAGGTCTTACAGTACGTGCTACTGGTGGCATTGGTAAAGCAATGGCCGCAGTTGATGCTGTACCAACTTCAATGTCAGCAACTGAAGTGCGTCAGGCCCTTGATGGGGGTGTTGTAAAAGCAGTTGCATTTGCACCTCATGCACATATGTCTTTTGGAACAGTTGAAAGTGGGAAGTGGTGGACAACAAACTTAAACCCAGGAACGGTTAATTGCCCAGTCGTTGCTAACACAGATGCACTTGCTGCATTATCAGATGCAAATAGAAGCGCACTTCTTGGTTCAATTGATGAAGCTTTAGATTACTATATTTCAACATATAATGGTAAAACAATGGATGCTTGGGGTCCAACACTGACTTCAAAAGGTATTGAAAGTATATCTTATGATGCTGGTGAATTAGCAGCATTCAAAGAAGCTGTAGCAGGTCCAGCAGCAGCAGCATGGATTTCAGATAACACTGCAAAAGGTCTTCCTGCACAGGAGCTGTATGATCTTTTAATAGGTATGATAGGTAAATAATTATATCGCTTTAATATAATTATCTGCCACGCATTAAGCGTGGCAGATAAAAGATTAGGATAGTATTATGACCTCAAATTCATCAATCTTGATTGATAAGAGTTTGTTAAGCAGACTGGATCAAGGTCTTTATAAAATTGAAAGTATATTTGCATTAATAAGTGGTTTGGCAGTATTTTCACTTATGATGCTTGCTGTAATATCAGTAACTGGCCGACATACGATTAATCAACCACTTCCTGGATATGTAGATTGGATTGAGCAAGCAATGCCATTAATTGCTTTTATGGGTGTTGCATACACACAGCGAAATGGTGGACATATTCGAATGGATATACTCGTGAGTTTTTTGAGAGGAAGAAGCTTATGGGCAGTAGAATTCATAACTGTTCTTTTTATGCTGCTTGTCATGATACTTATTATTTGGGGTTCTTGGGCTCATTTTGGACGAAGCTTTGATTTTAATGCACCAATGTGGAGCCGAGATAGTTCTATGGATATTGCTTTGCCGTTATGGCCAGCAAAGCTTCTTGCGCCTGTTGCATTTAGCCTTTTAGCAATACGATTGGTACTTCAACTTTTAGCATTTGCTCGAGCATTTATAAATAATGAAACAAGACCTGTAGCCGTGCCGCTTATTGAAGATGCAGCAGCTCAAGCTGCTAAAGAAGCTAATGCGGTATCGGGTTAGGGAAAGCTATGGAACCAATTGAAATTGGAATTACTGTCAGTATTGGTCTTTTAATATTTGTTATCTTAGGAATGCGAGTGGCTTTTGCAGCTGCCATCGCAGGTGTTTTAGGGCTTGTTTGGATTTTTTGGGCGAAAAAGGGTTATTCAGGTGAAAGTTTTTTCTGGGCATTAACTGTTGCTGCAAAAACTGCTGGTCAAGTCCCACATTCAAAAGTTTCATCACAAGCACTTTCTCTAATTCCAACATTTATACTTATTGGGTATTTGGCTTATTACGCAGGATTGACAAAAGCATTATTTGAAGCAGCAAAGAAATGGGTGGCATGGCTTCCTGGGGGTTTAGCTGTATCGACTGTATTTGCTACTGCTGGCTTTGCAGCTGTATCAGGTGCATCAGTAGCCACTTCAGCAGTATTTGCACGAATAGCAATCCCAGAAATGCTTGCTCTTGGTTACGATAAACGTTTTGCTGCAGGTGTAGTTGCGGCAGGAGGGACACTTGCTTCACTTATACCGCCTTCTGCCATTTTAGTCATTTATGCTATAATTGTTGAACAAGACGTAGGAATGCTTTTATTGGCTGGTTTTGTGCCTGGAGCATTCTCAGCAATAATCTATGGCATTTTAATCGTTGGTTTAGCCTTAACTTTTAAAAATTTTGGACCACCAGTTTCAGGCTTTACTTGGCGTGAGCGTTTTGCATCCTTACCGCCAGCCATGCCAATCTTTGCGGTAGTCGCAATCATTATTTTATTTGTTTACAATCCTTTTGGAGGTGATGCCTGGGGCACACCAACAGAAGGAGGTGCAATAGGAGCTTTCATAGTTTTCTGTATGGCGCTTTATAGAGGGATGAGATGGGCTCAATTAAAAGATGCATTAATTGAAACGGCTAAACTAGCTGTTATGATATTTACAATTATTTGGGGTGTTTTAATCTATGTGCGGTTTCTTGGATTTGCAGATCTACCATCCGCATTTTCTGATTGGATCACATCTCTTGATCAAAGCCCTATGCTTACTCTTATTTTTATATTACTGGCATATGCTGTTCTTGGTATGTTTATGGATGCAATTGGCATGTTGTTACTAACACTTCCAATCACTTATCCAGCAGTTATGGCGTTAAATGGTGGTGAATTTGTATCTGCTGCAGATAGTGCGTTTGGTATGTCAGGTCCAATGGCTGGTATCTGGTTTGGCATACTTGTTGTTAAAATGGCTGAGTTTTGTTTAATAACACCGCCTATTGGCTTGAATTGTTTTGTTGTTGCAGGTGTGCGAGACGATCTGAGTGTTCAAGATGTATTTAAAGGTGTCACGCCATTTTTTATTGCTGATGCGTTTACTATTGCAGGACTAATAGCTTTTCCAAGCATTGTACTTTGGTTGCCTTCATTGGCTAGTTGAAGTGAGAATTAAGGTGTTTTGATATTGCATGTAGGAGAGAAACTGCACGTAAAAACCCACTTAATTCTTGATGAATTAATATGTTGAAGTTTTCTATGTTTGTATCTTAATGTCTATTAAGATTTTACGCAATTATTTGAGGTGCAACCTTATGAAATATATTCCGAGCTCCAATCGTTATGAAAAAATGGTTTACCGAAATTGTGGAAATTCTGGATTAAAATTGCCACTGATCTCATTGGGTTTATGGCATAATTTTGGCCATGATTTTTCTCATCAAATAAAAAGAGAAATATGCCATGCAGCTTTTGATAGTGGTATTACACACTTTGATTTGGCTAATAATTATGGCCCGCCACCAGGAAGTGCAGAAGAAGCATTCGGTGAAATACTTAAGACTGATTTCTTGGGATATAGAGATGAATTAATTATTAGTTCAAAAGCCGGATATGATATGTGGCCCGGTCCATATGGAGAGTGGGGAAGCCGAAAGTATTTAATTGCCTCATGTGATCAATCTCTAAAGCGTATGGGAGTAGATTATGTAGATATTTTTTATTCTCATCGTTTTGATCCAAACACTCCATTAGAAGAAACAATGGGTGCACTTGATCAAATAGTGAAATCTGGAAAAGCTCTTTATGTAGGTATTTCAAGTTATAATAGTAAAAGAACTAAACAGGCAGTGAAAATCCTTAATGAATTAGGTACGCCATGTTTGATCCATCAACCTAGTTATAATCTTTTTAATCGCTGGGTTGAAGAAGATAACCTTTTAAACACACTCGATAGTCTTGGTATCGGTTCAATTGCTTTCACACCTCTTGCACAAGGTATGCTTACTAATAAATACTTAAATAAAATCCCGAGCGAAAGTCGTGCTACTCAAGGTAAAAGTTTAGACAAGAATAAAATTACGCCCGAATTAATTCAGGCATTAAATGATTTAAATGATATTGCTGCTAATAGAGGACAATCCTTGGCACAGATGGCCATATCGTGGGTTTTGAGAAATGGTAGAGTTACAACGGCATTAATTGGAGCATCAAAGCCAGAGCAAGTTAAAGACTGCGTTGGAGCTATTGGTAATTTAGATTTTGATATAGAAGAATTATCAAAAATTGATGCAATTGCTTCTGACCAGGGAATTAATTTATGGGCTAAATCATCAGAGAGTGATAATTAGTATTACTAATATATTTTGTAAACGATTGAGTTGTTAATCTTTATTAAATCCCAAGCGCTTTTGATAATCATGTTCTCTCCAATTGGCTCGAAAAAGCCACTCGCTTTCAGTTTGGCGCTTTGCAAGAGATTGGGAAATTTCAACATCATCAAATCCAGACCTTCTTGCCATAGCGTACTGATCTGGAATTATATATCCAGTGGCTCTTATATGTCCTTTGTAGCCTCGAATGCGAATAAGTTTTGCTATAGTGAAACCTCTACCATCTGCAAAAGTTGGGAAATTAATTCTGATAATTTTAAATCTATTTAAATCTCCAGACAATAAATCTAGATCTGCATCTGAAGGTATATCTATTGCCACATTTCCAGCAATAATGTTGCTCCAGGCTGAATAATTTATGGCTTCCTTTGGTAATTCGAAGCCAGAATCGGAAATAATTTGGGTCATTGTTTATTCCTAAATATATTCAGTTTTCATGAGTTTATTGTCAATATTTTATGCAGCATTTGCTTCACCTGAGGTCTTAAAAGATTTACTAACGGAAGGATATAAAACCTTTTTAAATGGTTCTAGGCCCAATCGACGGTATGTCTGAATGAAGCTTTCATATTCGCCTAATCTAACCTTAAGATAAAATAATATAATTTTTTCAATTGCGGGCACTATTGTACTTGCTGAAAAACCTGGACCTGCCCGCTCTCCTATTGCTGTAGCTTCTGTTGAACTACCGCCAAGTGTAATTTGGTAATTCTCTACACCTGCGCGATCTAAGCCTAGAATCCCAATATGGCCTACGTGATGGTGTCCACAAGCGTTTATGCAGCCTGATATCTTTATTTGAATATGTCCAATTTTATGCTCAAGCTTTAAATCATCAAATCGCATAGCGATTTCTTGTGCAATTGGAATTGACCTGGCTGTTGCGAGTGCACAATAATCCATTCCAGGACATGCAATAATATCGGATATGAGACCAATATTTGCTGTGTTCAAATTGACGGACTTTAATAAACTAAAAACCTGGGCTAAATCTGATTTATGAACATGAGGTAAGATGATATTTTGTTCGTGACTAATGCGAATTTCATCATGAGAATAGCGTTGAGCTATATCTGCAATCATTCTCATTTGATCTGAAGTCGCATCGCCCGGTGTTTCCCCATGATTTTTCAGGCTTATTGACGCGATTATGTAATTTGATGACTTATGTTTGTGAGTATTTGTATCTACCCAAGATCTGAATAATGCATCATTTTCATAAGCAAATTCAAAATCACCAATTCCTTGTAATTTCAATAAGGAAGGAAGAAAGGCTGATTTAATTTCACTAAATAACTCTTTGTTTACACCAGAAAAGCTTCTTTTAATTTTCGCAAACCTTTCATCAACAATCTCTCTAATTTTTTCTATACCATGTTCATGAACTGTGATTTTAATTCTTGATTTGTACTTATTATCTCGCCGGCCCAGAATATTCCAAACACTTACAATAGCTTCGAGGTATGGTAATAAATCTTGTTCAGGTAAAAAGCTATTTATTACCTTTCCAATCATTGGAGTGCGCCCTAAGCCACCCCCAACTATGACTTGAAACCCAATCTTTCCATCATTATGCAAAACACGAAGTCCAATATCATGTGCGTGAATTACGGCCCTATCATTTTTTGATCCAGTTACAGAAACTTTAAATTTTCTGGGTAAGAATTGGAATTCTGGGTGATCCGTAGACCATTGGCGGATTAATTCAGCATATGGGCGTGGGTCTTCAACTTCGTCCGCAGCAGCTCCGGAAAAATGATCTGCAGTTACATTTCTAATTGTATTACCACTAGTTTGTATTGCATGCATTTTGACTTCTGCTAAAGCGTCCAAAATATCTGGAACGTCAGTTAATTTTGGCCAATTAAATTGAATGTTTTGGCGTGTTGTAAAATGCCCATACCCTTTATCCCATCGGTCAGCGATCATAGCGAGCTTATTCATTTGGGAACTATTTAGAGTGCCATATGGAATTGCTACTCTCAGCATATATGCATGTAGCTGTAAATATAGCCCATTCATTAAGCGTAATGGCTTAAATTCATCCTCGGTTAAATCACCGTTCACGCGTCTCTTAACTTGATTGCGAAATTGATAATTACGCTCTTTGATAAAAGCATCATCAAATTCTGAGTAATTATACATTATAAAACTTCCGATTGTTTGCCGTGATTATAGTTTGATGGGCCGTTATTTCTAAATTTTTCACGAAAATGATTTGGTGCGATACCTGTGTCTGATAGATTTATGTTGATTGAGTAAATTCCAACAACTTCATTTTGTTGTTTATTTACATGAGTAAGTGCCTTTTCAAATGATGCGTCATCTATAAAAACTTTTGCATCACTAAGGCGTAGAGCCCATTTTAATTGTGAGTTAATGTAAACAACATCACCATTTAACAAATCGTTTGCAGTTATAACTTTACCGGTATGGTTATTTGACATTAAGCAAATTCCTTTTCATTTCGTACTTCACTAGAATGGTCAATGATTTCAGCAATGTTTGAAACTTCTCGAGGCGCTAAGCCATATAAGCTGAGTGCAGGTCCTATTATTTTATTTTGGGTAATACATTTTGTTAGCTGAGATAAAGTGGTGGAAAAAATTCGTTGATTATATTGAGAAACATTTTCGATTATACTCATTGGTGTATCAGGATCAGCTCCGTGCATAATGAGCCTACCTTGAATAAATCGTGATGCTTTTTTACCCATATAAATAGCTGCAATGGAGGTTTTATTTGTTAGCTCTTTCCAATCATGATCTGCATACCCTTCGATGTCATGACCTGTTATGAAGCGTATCGAACTATTTCTATTACGCTTAGTTAGCGATTGTTTTATTGCTGCTGCAGAAGCTGAAGCGGCAGTAATGCCTGGAATTATATGGTAATTAATGCCAAGATTAGAAAGTGCATTAATCTCTTCATCGAGGCGACCAAAAATGCTGCAATCGCCACCTTTTAGGCGAATTACACGAGCGCCGTTTTGTGTATGTTCAATAATTAAATCATTTATTTTATTTTGTGAAACTGACGGTCCAAATCCTTCTTTGCCAGCATTAATTATAACAGCTTCACGTCGTACAAGTTCAAGAATATCTTTACCTATTAGTCGATCGTGGATTACCACATCAGCAATATTCAATTCTTTTCGAGCTTTCAGGGTTAAAAGATCAGGGTCTCCAGGACCTGCACCTACAAATACAACATATCCTTTTGTCACCTTATTTAATTTAAATTTATCTAGGAGGGAATTTAATGATGCTTCAACCCCATTTTTTCCATTTTCTAGGAGAGCTGCTGGACCTTTTTTAAAATAGAATTCTGTCCAAAAATCTCGCCGGGTACGACCTAATGGAAGAATATTAACTTTTTTTCTGAATTTTTTACCAATCTTAGCAAGTATTCCAAGATTTATTGGAAGGATATTTTCAAGATCTGTCTTTATTGCCCTAGCAAGAACTGGGGCAGCTCCTTCTGTTCCAATTGCTATAGTCACTGGATCACGGTCAACGATTGCTGGTGTTATAAATTGACTGTCTTCTAGATTGTCTACAATGTTTATAAGTGCACCTTCTTCACGAGCTATCTTAGCGCTACGCTTATCTTCAATTTTATCTTCGTTTGCTCCATAAAATAATACTGCGCATATTGCGTCCCCTTTCTCCAAAGGTCTTTTTACCAGTTTAATTTTACCTTTGGATGCAAGCAGAATTATGTCTTCATGTGCTTCTTTGGCATAAACTGTAATAGAAGCAGATGTTTTCAATAGCAGGCGTAACTTTGCCAACGCTGCTTGTTGGCCACCAGACACAATGATGCGTTTACCTTCAATAGACAGAAAAATTGGAAAGTGCTTCATTTTATATCCTAGCATATTTATCTTATCTGAATATAGAATTTTATTCGTTTCTATTGCTAGTATTGTTTTAAAATAAGAAAAATAGTCTAATATATTTATAAAATTGGGATATTAATAATAAATATAGTTTTTTTAAAAAATGTGATTTTGATATTATGGAGCAGAAAAGAAAACTGTTTATTAGTTGATATAACTTAAAGTAAATTTTTTTTAATATTTGCTTTATTGTTTGGATAATAATGGCAAAATTTCATTCGTCATAATTCTATTTGTTATTGGCCCAGCATGTCGTAATATAACTTTGCCATTTTTATCTATAATAAATGTTTCAGGTACACCATATAAACCCCAGTCCAGCCCTGTACGCCCTTCATCACTGCCAATACTCTCATATGGATTTCCTAATGTATCAAGGAACTGCAAAGCTTGTGACGATGTGTCTTTGTAATTAATGCCATGAACTATAAAGCCAAGATCTGATAGTTGTTGAATATTTGGGTGTTCTACTCTGCATGGTGCGCACCAACTAGCCCAAAAATTAACAATTTTGATATTAGGTGCTTTAAGATCAGTTTCGTCTAAAAATGGTAAATCTGATAATGGGATAATTGTTAAATTAGGAGCTTCTCTACCAACCATTTGACTTGGCAATTCATTTGGGTTGTCTCTTCCAAGCCCAATAAACATAATAATTGCTAGAACAAAAAAAATAAATGGTGGTATCAGATAGAGTGGCTTAATATTTTTCATTTGATTTATTTTCTTGGGAATTTAAAGCATTTTTTATCTTTTTTGATTTCGATAGTGTTGCCCATATTAGTATGCCGAGGAGTAGTATGGAAACAGCATATGCCATGAGTACTGTATCTGTATATTTATCAAGCTCAAACATATTAATTATTCCTTAATCGAAGGGCAAGTAATCGACGCGATCTAATCTCAGTCCTAGTCCTTATCAAAACTAAAGTTATAAATAATAAAACCATACCAGCAATACATATCAGCAGTGGAAAATAAAAAGCGTTATCTACATGTTGTTCTTTATCTAAAGATAGAGATGCACCTTGATGAAGGCCCTGAGACCAAAAGTTTACTGCGTATCTTGATAATAGAGCAAAAACTGAGCCTACTATACATAAAATAGATGTCAGGTCGGCTGCTGTATCTTTATCCTCTATAGCTTCCCATAATGCTAAATAACCAAAGTAGAAAACCAATAAAATCATAAATGATGTTAAGCGAGGATCCCATGCCCAGTAAGTTCCCCACATAGGCTTGCCCCATATCGCTCCAGTAGCAATAGCAATAAGTGTCATAGTTACTCCTATTGGAGCGGCAGCTTTAGCCGCCAAAGCTGAAACATGATGTCGCCTAACTAACCATATTAAAGATGCAATTAGCATCATGAGCCATGCATTTATTGCCATTAGTGCTGAGGGAACATGCAAAAAGATAATTTTAACTGTAGAGCCCTGTTTGTAGTCTGCTGGAGTTAAGAAAAACCCCCAGAACAACCCAATTAATAATAAGCAAGAGGATGCAATTGCCAATATTGGCAAAATGCGAGCTGATAGTGCCATAAATTTAGCTGGATTTGCGTATTCCCATAAAGACATTTTAATTTCTTATCCTGTTTAAAATTGTAGTAAAATAATATTTACTAATAAGTCCTATTTTAAGTTTGCGCGCAGTGCTATTGCGCATGCGAATGGTAATAGTGCAATGCACATAAGTGATATTGCTGAAATTAATGCAAGTAATTCTAGAGGATTATTGGTTCCCTTGCTTACACATTGTGCTCCCAGCATCAAGGTAGGAATATACAATGGTAAAACCAAAAGTGAAAGTAAAAGACCACCTCTTCTAATTCCTACTGTTATAGCTGCGCCAAATGTACCAATGAAGGATAGAGTAGGTGTGCCAATAGCTAGAGTTGTGAAAAGCCAGAAATAAGCTTCATAATTTAAATTTAATAAATACCCTAATGGTAATGAGGCTAAAGTAATTGGAAGTCCTGTTGTAATCCAATGAGCAGTTGCTTTTGCTATTGCTATTCCTGACAACGGGATAGGCGATGTTGCTAGAGCTTCAAGTGTACCATCTTCCCAATCAAGTTGAAATATTCTGTCTAATGAAAGCAAACATGAAAGTAGTGCTCCTATCCACAGCAAGCCTGGTGCAATGCGAGATAATAAATCTAAGTTTGCACCTACTCCAAAAGGTACAATCATTATAACTATTAAAAAAAATGCTAAAGTTAACGAAAACCCACCTCCAGATCGAATTGCAAGTTTTATATCACGCAAGATGATGGACCACATTAAAATTTTCCTTCAAGAAAAGGATCAGTTTTTGTATCTTTATGCGGCTTAAATTGAGTAATATCTAGCACTGAAGATTCTGGTAAATCTAAATCTACATGTGTGGAAATTATAGCAGCACCACCTTTTTGACAGTGATTACTTATAGCGTCTGAAACCAATCTAGTTGTTGCTTGATCAAGTGAAACTGTTGGTTCGTCCATTAACCATATTTTTGCATTTGTTATTAACATTCTGGCCAATCCCAATCGACGTTTCTGTCCTGCGGATAATTCACCTGCCATTCGAGTATATAAGTTTTCTAGGTTTAGTGTTTTAATGACACTTTCTAAATTTTTGGATTTATATATACCTGCCCAAAATTGTAAATTTTCATATACTGTTAGAGTAGATTTAACTCCATCTAAATGACCTGAATAAGCAATGTCCGCATTTACTAAATCGTTAATATTTTTTGAATTAAGCCCAGCTATATGTCTTAATAAAGTCGTTTTACCTGATCCATTAGGGCCCTTTAAAATTAAACATTCACCAGTTTTTAAGCAAAGGGACACATTAGCAATGATAAGTTTATTGCCTCGCCTGCAGTCTAAATTTTCAATATTTATTAACATACAAGAGAAGTAACTTAATCTTTGCTTATAGGGAAGTGATGTAATTATAGATATTTAAAAAAATATAAATTTAATTTTATACGATAGTATACAATGGCATACCAATAAGCTCTTGCTCGACTCGTTTTTTTGACGCATAAGCTCAATAATTCCAATAATTATCCAAACCGGAGACCCGAAATGACAGTTCAAGTCGGCATAGATTCTAGTAAAACACGTAAAACACTTAGAATAGGTGGAAAATCAATTGATTATTATTCAATACCAGCAGCAACTGAAGCTGGATTGGGTGATTTCTCAAAATTACCTGCTGCTTTAAAAGTTGTATTAGAAAATATGCTTCGCTTTGAGGATGGGGGCCGAACTGTATCAGTAGATGATATTAAAGCATTCTCTGAATGGGCATCAAAAGGTGGAAAAAATCCACGTGAAATAGCATATCGACCAGCAAGGGTTTTAATGCAAGATTTTACAGGGGTTCCAGCCGTTGTAGATTTAGCAGCTATGAGAGATGGATTGATGGCCCTTGGTGGGGACCCAGAAAAAATTAACCCATTAAACCCAGTTGATTTAGTTATCGACCATTCAGTAATGATTGATGAATTTGGCAACCCAAGAGCATTTAAAATGAATGTTGAAAGGGAATATGAACGAAACTTAGAGCGCTATACATTCCTAAAATGGGGACAGAAAGCATTTAATAATTTCCGTGTTGTTCCTCCAGGTACAGGTATTTGCCACCAAGTTAACCTTGAATACTTAGCGCAAACTGTTTGGAAAGATTTAGATCAAAATGGTGTTGAAATTGCTTACCCTGATACATTGGTAGGTACTGATAGCCATACTACAATGGTTAATGGTGCAGCAGTATTAGGATGGGGCGTTGGTGGTATTGAAGCAGAAGCGGCAATGCTTGGGCAACCAATTTCAATGTTAATTCCAGAAGTTATTGGATTTGAATTAACTGGTGCGATGATGGAAGGCACCACAGGCACTGATCTGGTACTTAAAGTCGTTGAAATGCTACGTGAAAAAGGTGTTGTTGGAAAATTTGTTGAGTTCTATGGTTCAGGCTTAGATAGTTTGCCTTTAGCTGATAGAGCAACAATAGCAAACATGGCACCTGAATATGGTGCAACTTGTGGTTTTTTCCCAATTGATAATGAAACTATTCGTTATCTACATACGACGGGCCGAGAAGAAGATCGTATAGCATTAGTAGAAGCATATGCTAAAGAAAATGGTTTTTGGCGAGATGAAAGTTATGCACCAATTTATACTGACACATTATCATTGAACATGAGTACTATTGTACCAGCAATTTCAGGGCCAAAAAGGCCGCAGGACTATGTTGCATTAACTAATGCAAAACAAGCATTTGCAAAAGAAATGGAAGAAACTTTCAAGCGACCATTAAATAAAGAAGTAGCTGTAAAAGGCGAAAACTATACAATGTCTAGTGGTAAGGTTGTAATTGCTTCAATAACTTCATGTACAAATACTTCAAACCCATATGTTATGATTGGCGCTGGATTAGTTGCGCGCAAAGCTGCTGCTCTAGGGTTAAATAGAAAGCCATGGGTGAAAACATCATTAGCACCTGGTTCTCAAGTGGTTTCTGCGTATCTAGAAGCTGCGGATCTTCAAAAAGATTTGGATGCAATTGGGTTTAATCTAGTTGGCTATGGTTGTACTACTTGTATCGGTAATTCTGGCCCTCTCCAGGCTGAAATTTCTGAAGCAATCTCTGAAGGTGACCTTGTTGCAACTGCAGTTTTGTCAGGTAATCGAAATTTTGAAGGCCGAATTTCTCCTGATGTACGTGCAAATTACTTAGCATCACCTCCATTAGTCGTAGCCTATGCTATTGCTGGTACAATGGATATTAATTTAGCCTCCGATGTTATTGGAACAGATAAACATGGAAAAGATGTATATTTAAAAGATATTTGGCCAACTACGCTTGAAGTGGCTGAAATGGTTGAAAAAACCGTTACTCGTGATGCATTTCAATCTAAATATGCAAATGTTTTTGAAGGTGATGAAAAGTGGCAAGGAGTGGAGACAACTGAAGAAAAAACTTACGATTGGCCTGCTTCATCAACTTATGTTCAAAATCCTCCATATTTTCAAGGTATGTCACAAGAGCCAGGTGTTATATCAGATGTAAAAAATGCAAAAGTGTTAGCAATTTTAGGTGATATGATCACTACAGATCACATATCTCCAGCGGGCGGCTTTGCTGAGAGTACTCCTGCTGGTGAATACTTGTTAGAAAGACAAGTGCCAGTACGTGAATTCAATTCTTATGGTTCTAGACGTGGTAACCATGAGGTTATGATGCGTGGTACATTTGCAAACATTCGAATTAAGAATGAAATGTTAGATAATGTTGAGGGAGGATACACGCATGGTCCAGATGGTAATAAAACCTCAATATATGATGCGGCAATGGCTTATAAAGAAGCAGGCATTCCATTGGTGATCTTTGGTGGAGAACAATATGGCGCAGGATCTTCTCGTGATTGGGCTGCTAAAGGCACAAATTTACTAGGTGTATCTGCTGTTATTGCTGAAAGTTTTGAAAGAATTCATCGTTCAAACTTAGTAGGGATGGGAGTAATACCATTTGAATTTACAAATGGTGATACAAGAAAGTCATTAGGGCTCACTGGATCTGAAACAGTATCAATTTCTGAGTTAGAAGGTGATATAAAGCCACAGTCAATGGTTCCGTGTAAAATTACATTTACAAATGGTGATGTGAAGGAAATTACTTTAAAATCCCGAATAGATACCGCTGTAGAAATAGAGTACTTGGAACATGGTGGAGTACTTCATTATGTTTTACGAAATTTAGCAAAAGCTAGCTAAATGAATATATAAAGAGATAAATAAAAGGGCCAGATATCAACTGGCCTTTTTATTCTTATAAAGCTAATTCTTGTTTATCTGTTATTATATATAATAAACTTGTGTGAGCTAATATATGAAAAATTTGAATATACCTCCTGTGTGGACATTATTTGCAATGATTTTTTCTGTAATATTGCATTTTATCTATCCTATGGTTCTCTTCCAATTTCGAGCAATCGATATAGGAATAATTGCAGTGGGAATTTATTTAATTTTCACGACACCAGTTTGGTTTAAACGCAAAAGTACGACTATTGTGCCACGCAGAAAGCCTACTACCTTAATTGTAGATGGGCCATTTAGAATGTCACGAAATCCTATGTATCTAGGCATGATATTATTAGTTTTTGGTACTGGATTAAGCCTTGGGTCTATTCAGGCAATATTTCCATCAATATTATTATTTTTCTTTTTAGAAAAAAATTATGTGTTACCTGAAGAACGTAAATTAATTGAGGCAATGGGAGAAGAAGCAGAACAATATTTTAAAGCAACAGGCCGATGGATTTGGTTTTTATGATATTTATTCTAATAATTACTAAACTCAAAAAAATAAGACCGCCAACTAGCCGGTCTTATTAATAAAATAATATTATATTATATCATATTTATTTTATGTTTGGTCCAATTAACATGGTCATTTGACGACCTTCAGTTTTTGGGTGGTTCTCAATCTTACCTGCTTCAGCATCTATCACGACTGCTTGAACACGCTTTAATAGCTCTAAGCCAAGATTTTGGTGAGCCATTTCTCTTCCACGAAAACGCATAGTAATTTTTACTTTGTCACCATTTTCAAGAAATTTAAAAACACTTCTCATTTTAACATCAAAATCATGAGTATCAGTGTTTGGTCTGAACTTAATTTCTTTAATCTCTATTGTTTTTTGTTTTTTTCGTGCTTCTGCTTCACGTTTTTGTTGTTCGAATTTGAACTTACCCAAATCCATAATTTTACAAACTGGTGGTTGTGCGTTTGGAGAAATCACAACTAAATCTAAACCTGCAACTCGAGCCAATTCATTGCCTCGAACTGGTGTGACTACGCCGACGTTTTCACCGTCTGCACCAATTAATCTGATTTCTGGGGATATGACGCGTTCGTTTGCGAGCGGTCCTGTGTCGCGCTGCGGGGGCGCATTATGTGGTCTACGAGCTATGGTCTTTCGTCCTTTTATTGTCCAAATACTAGTGATAACTTTAGGATTAACCTAAATATAATAATACTGTCTTGAAGTGGGAAAGCTCTCAGGTCAAGCCAATTGAGTAATTAGCATGTAAAAACAGTTAATATTTCATGTATTTTTTCGAATATAATGCAAGATTGTAACATATTCTGTTAAATATATATAAATCTATCTAAAAATAACCATCTAAAGAGTATTAAATTTATTTGATCTTATAGAATCTATAAGCTTCACAGTTTTATTTTAATGGAAATAAATATATATTATTAGTTATAAAAAAATTATAAATTCATCAACTTTGTTACCTTTTCTTTTGCTAATTTATAAAAGTGTTCTAAGATTTATTATTAGAATTTTCTGAAAGATTTTATTTTGTCAAATTTAGAACTTCCATTTTCAAGAAGTGAATATATTAAAAGATTAGATACAGTGCGTAATGCCATGAATGCTAATAATATTGAGGTTTTATTTACTTGTGATCCAAGTAATATGGCATGGCTTTCAGGATATGATGGTTGGAGTTTTTATGTCCATCAAGGTGTGATCATTGGGCCTAAGGGTGACCCAATATTCTGGGGACGTAAAATGGATGCAATAGGTGCAACACTTACATGTTACATGAGCAACGATCGTATACATGGCTATAGTGATGATTTTGTTATGTCTGACAAACATGCAATGAGTGATTTGGCTGAGATAATAGCTGGATATGGCTGGAGTGATAAAATACTTGGTGTTGAATTAGATAATTATTATTATTCTGCAAAAGCACATCACATACTCTCTAGAAGTCATAATAGTTCAATAATAGATGCAACTGGATTAATTAATTGGTGTAGGGCTGTAAAATCAGAGAGAGAACTAAAATATATGCGTCGTGCAGGTCAAATAGTAGAAAGAATGCACGTTAAGATTTTCGATATTTTTGAAGTGGGAAAAAGAAAAAATGAAGTTGCTGCAGAAATCTATCATACGGGTATTTGGGGTGGTGAAGATGAGGATGGATTATTTGGAGGTGACTATGCTGCAATATGTCCTCTGTTACCAACAAACAAAGAAGCAACAGCTGCACATTTAACGTGGAATGATAAAAAAATCCCAGATAATTCTGGTACATTCTTTGAAATAGCAGGTGTACATCGTCATTATCATGTCCCACTTTCTCGAACTATTTGGTTAGGCAAACCACCTCGTGATATATCAATTGCAGAAGAAGTCGTTCTTGAAGGTATTGATGCAGGGATTTCCAAAGCAATCGCGGGAAATACTGCTGGTGATATAGCTCAGGCTTTTTATAATGTTCTTTCAAAGCACGGCGTCAAAAGAGAAGGAAGATGTGGTTATCCTATCGGCATTAGTTATCCTCCAGATTGGGGTGAAAGAACCTATTCAATACGTCCAGAGGATGATACTATATTAAAACCAAATATGACTTTTCACTTTATGCCAGCATTGTGGATGAAAGATTGGGGTTTGGAAATAACTGAAACATTACGTATTCGAGAAAATGGTACTGCTGAGCCTTTAGCAAATGTACCTCGTAAATTATTTGTGAAATCTTAAAATGACAGAAATTGTAAAAACAATTGAACTCCTAGATAAGTTAATTAGCTTTCCTACAATATCAAGTGAAAGTAATCGTGATTGTATTGATTGGATTAGTGACTGTTTAAAGTCACATGGTGCGAGATGTGAGATAACTTCTGAAGCAGAAGGTAAAGCAAATATTTTTGCAACTCTTGGTCCGGATACAAGCGGTGGAATTATTTTGTCTGGACACACTGATGTTGTACCTGTTGCTGGCCAAAATTGGTCTAGTGATCCGTTCAAAATGAAACGTGAAAATGATGCGTTTTATGGACGGGGGGCATGTGATATGAAAGGATTTATTGCTGCAGCACTGGCAATGGTTCCCAAATATAGCAGTATAGAATTAAAACGACCTCTTCACTTTGCCTTTACTTATGATGAAGAGGTTGGGTGCTTGGGTGCGCGTGTGCTTGTAAATCAATTAATTGCATCAGGACTTAAACCAAGTGCTTGTATTGTAGGTGAACCAACTTCTATGAGGATAATAGAAGGCCATAAAGGTATGTGTGAATACACAACTGAATTTAAAGGTTTGGAAGGACACTCTAGTCAGCCAGAGTTATGTGTAAATGCATTAGAATATGCACATCGTTTTATAAATAAATTAATGGAAGTTAGAAAAGAACTTCCAGGAATGGCTCCTGATGGATCAAGATTTAATCCCCCATATTCTACGTCTTCTATTTGTGCGTGTCACTCAGGCACCACACACAATGTAATTCCCAGTCAAGCTGAAGTGGAATGGGAAATGCGGGTTGTTCAAAGAAGTGATAGGGAGTGGCTTCGTGACCAAATGGGACGATACGTTGATGATATTTTGCGCCCTGAAATGAAAAAAATATCACCTTCAGCGGATATTCGAGAAACTGTTTGTATTGAAACTGAAGGTTTAGAACCAGATCCAGATAGTGAAGCTGTAAAGATTGTCCAGGAATTAACCGGTGGTAACTCTACTGAAGTTGTTGCTTTTGGTACAGAAGCAGGTTTATTTAGTAGAGCTGGAATAAGCTCAGTTCTTTGTGGTCCTGGAAGTATTGAGCAGGCGCATAAGCCTGATGAATTCGTAACAGAATCACAACTGATTTCATGTTTAAAAATGCTTGACCGATTATCCAATGAGTTAATATAAATTTTTAAGACATATGAAAAATAATTTTTATGCCCTTAGAGTATTAAAGGAAAAATATGATAAATTTTAAATATATATATAATTCAATATTTATAATTATTTTTATAGTAACCGCAATTCCTGTAAGTGCACTGGAGGATTCAAAAGGTTCAATAGTCTCATTTAATGGGCCAGCTCGTGAAGCTTACATTGGAAAATTTGTTAGAGGCCTGAAGGGAATGGCTGGATTAAAAGGTTTTGAAATAAGTATATATGAAAATCAGTTTAATCAGGCGCAGCAAAACCAACAAGTACAACAATATTTAGCATTGGGAGAATTGCCGAGTGCATTCATTTGGTTTCCAACTGATGATTTATCAGGCTTGGAAGCATTACAGTTGTTGGCAGAAACAGGCGTTCCAATATTAAAGGTTAATCAATTACCGACTGAACAAGATAGAGAATATATTATTGGATTTGCTGGACCTGATCTTGGCTTGCGAGGTCGAAGTGCGGGCTACATGATGAGAGAAGCTGCAGCTATTAAAAAAGCATCTGGTGGTTCTGGTTTTAATGTTCTTGTATTATCTTATCCGCATGATTTTAACGGTTATAGTTTATCAATAAGTGCGTTTAAAGATGCAATAGCAGGAACAGATTTAGAAATTGTAAGAGATTTTGCTGCAGGTTTTGGCAAACTAAAAGGCTACGAGGGAGCCCTTGAAGTAATTGGATCACTAGGGGGTCAGAACATAGATTTTATTTATGGTATGGATGACTCAATCTTGGCTGGAGGCATAAAGGCATTTGAAGATGCTGGAAAAATTATGGGCAAAGATATCGTTTCTGTGGGCTCTGTATGTAATGGAAGCAGAAATTTAATAGATCAAGGCAAACAATATGGAACAACTTTACAATCCCCATTACATGAAGGCCAATTAGCTATAAAATTAATTGATGAATACCTTACTATTGGTACTTTAGAAAAATTTATAAATTACACACCAAACCCTGCAATATCTCAAGAAAATATAGAAACATTGGCATTACAGGGATATGATCGTAAATTTTACTCAATAAAAGATCTTTGTACTGGTAATTGGTAATATTTCATAAAAATATGAATTTTGTTTTATTATTTTAGAACTAACTTATTGACGACAAACATTGTTTCAAATAGGACGAGAATTCCATGAGCGGATATTGTGTAATGGTAAGACCTCAGCCTTCCAAGCTGATGACGCGGGTTCGATTCCCGCTATCCGCTCCAAATTTTTGTTTTTATTTTTTTTGAATATTTAGATTTTTCTGGAAATTAATTACATTTAAATCCAAAAAATATATTTCTATTGCATTGTTTCCTTGATGCTTTTGTATTTGCGCGTTATCGATATCAGTAAATTCCGAAAGCTGAATATATGTCTACCCCTGAATCAACTCGTGCAATTTCACAAGACCGAAAAAAAGGTAAAAATGTTTCTGCTTTAAGAGGACTTCTTCCATTTTTAAAGCCCTATAAAATTTTAGTTGCGACTGCACTTTTTATGCTAACATTTACAGCAGCCATATCTTTGATTTTACCTCTAGCAGTGCGTGGTGTTGTCGATGGCTTTAGTAAAGATTTAGATGTTTTAGATGACTATTTTATTTATGCAATTTTTATAGCAGGGCTTTTGGCTGTAGGCTCGGCTGTAAGATATGCATTAGTTACTAAATTAGGTGAACGGGTAGTAGCTGATATAAGGCGAGCTGTTTATGATAAAATGATTGGTATGAGCCCAGCTTTTTATGAAAAAATTATGACTGGTGAAGTCCTTAGTCGAATAACCACTGACACAACATTAATACTATCAGTTATTGGATCATATTTATCCTATGCACTTCGTAATGCAATTATGTTTGTTGGAGGTTTAATTCTCTTATTTATTACTTCTGCTAAATTAACTGGATTGGTTTTACTAATTGTTCCATTTATATTAATTCCAATATTTGGTATTGGGCGAAGAGTTCGTGTACTAAGTAAAATTAATCAAGACAAAATTGCTGAAAGTTCTGGGAATGCATCTGAAAGCTTATTAGCATCCCAAACCGTTCAAGCATTTACTCACGAGGCTGTTTCACGCTCACTTTTTGCAAAGCTTACAGAAGAAGCATATGATGCTACACGCAAAAGGGTTACAATACGTGCACTTATGACTGCAATTGTAATATTTTTGATTTTTACAGGTGTAGTGGCAGTTATCTGGATAGGTGCAAGGGATGTAAAAGTTGGCAATATGACAGCTGGAGTTTTAGTTCAGTTTGTTATTTATGCCGTTTTGGTTGGATCATCTGTTACAGCATTTGCAGAATTTTGGGGTGAGATGCAAAGAGCTGCGGGAGCAACAGAACGTTTAATAGAATTATTAAACTCAGAAGATGTTGTAAAAGATCCTGAAAGACCTGATCAATTAGAATTGCCTGTAAAAGGTGGACTTGAATTTGAAAATTTAAGTTTTTACTATCCTTCTCGACCTAATACTGCTGCTTTGGATGGGTTTTCACTAAAAGTAAATCCTGGAGAAACAATTGCACTTGTTGGTCCTTCTGGTGCTGGCAAATCAACAATTTTCCAGCTTCTGATGAGATTTTTTGATCCAACATCTGGAAGTATTAAACTTGATGGAAAGCCGATTGTTTCTTTGAAAAGAGAAGAGTTTCGAAAACATTTATCAATAGTTACACAAGATCCTGTAATATTTGGAACATCTGCAATGGAGAATATTCGCTTTGGTAGACCTGAAGCCACTGATGAAGAAGTTATAAATGCGGCGAAGGCGGCCGCAGCACATAATTTTCTTGAAATATTACCAGATGGATATGAAAGTTTTGTTGGTGAGCAAGGTGTTATGTTATCTGGTGGCCAAAAGCAGAGATTGGCTATAGCGAGGGCAATATTGCGAGATGCACCTGTTTTGCTATTGGATGAAGCGACAAGCGCTTTGGATGCAGAAAGTGAATTTGCGGTTCAAAAGGCTGTCGAAGCTTTGGCTCGGACCCGAACAACTATTATTATTGCGCATAGATTAGCAACAGTTAAAAAAGCTGATAGAATAATTGTAGTTGATGAAGGAAAAATAGTGGCTCAAGGCACGCATAGTGAATTAGTTTCACAAGGTGGCCTATATGCAAGGTTAGCTAAATTACAATTTACAGATGAAAATAACTAAATTTTTCAAAAGTTTGAAATTATAACTTCTGTGCTTTATTGATATTTTAATAGATATTTTAAGAAAGTTGGTTATGGCTAAAAAATTTGCAAATCGCCTAGATTTTACTGATTTAGAAAATGAAATGCCAATAAGTGATCGTTGGGCTGCAAAAACAGTATATCAACGATTATGTCAAACCCGAGATATTCATGGTGAGAGGCCTGCAGTAAGCTTCCAACTAAAATCTGGAAATAAAGATAAAAATATCACTTTAAGTTATAATGAATTAACAGATCGTATAACCCAAACGGCAAATTTATTTCGTTCTTTAGGTATTGGGCCTAATGATGTTGTTGCCTATTTATTACCAACTAGCCATGAAACACTAATAACACTTATGGCTGGGATGACTGCTGGAATTGTAGCGCCAATTAATCCAACCCTCTCGCCTGATCACATTAGTTCATTGCTTAAAGAAGTTAATGCAAAAGTCGTTGTAACATTGAAAGCTTTTCCAAAAACAGAATTAGCTCAATTAGCTCACACTGCAGTTAAAAATGCGAAATGTGTGGAAACAGTTTTAGAAATAGATCTTTTACCTCATGTAAGTTCGCCATTAAAATTCCTTATCCCATTTATTCGCCCAAAGGTTAATATTGAACATGATGCAAAAATTATTGAATTTGATTCAGAAGTTTCAAAACAAAATAAAAAGTTAGAGTTTTTAGAAAGTGATGAAGATCCATATTGTGCATATTTTCATACTGGTGGAACAACTGGTATGCCAAAAATTGTACAGCATCGTCATTCAGGAGCCTTATATAATGGTTGGTTGGGAGCAGAGATTTTAATGGATGAATTTGATGTAGTAATTTGTCCAATGCCACTTTTTCATGTTTTTGCTGCTTATCCAGCATGGCTCTGCGTAATGACAGCTGGCTCACATATAGTAATGCCAACACCAGCTGGATATCGCGGTGATGGTGTATTCAAAAATTTTTGGAAATTAGTGGAGCGATATAAAGGTACATTTGTAATAACTGTGCCAACTGCGGCTGCCGCATTAATGAATCATACAATTGATGCGGATATATCTACCCTTAAGAATATTTTTTGTGGATCTGCTCCAATGCCAACGAAGCTTTTTGAGAAATTCCAAAAAGAAACGGGTGTATCCATCATTGAAGGGTATGGTATGACTGAAGCAACATGTCTAGTTTCTTGCAATCCACCAGATGGAGAACGAAAAATTGGGTCTGTTGGTTTGCCTTTGCCTTTCACCGAAGTGAGGGTATTAAAAATAAGTCGTAAAGATGAAGTTTTAAAGGAGTGCAAAGATGGTGAGCCCGGTGAAGTTTGTGTATACAACCCAGGAATTGATATTGGTTTTACCTATACAGATCCAATTAAAAATAAGTCATTATTTATCGAAGACAAATTTTTAAGAACGGGGGATATTGGATATTTAGATGTTGATGGATATTTGTGGCTAACTGGAAGGGCAAAAGATGTAATAATGCGTGGAGGGCATAATATTGACCCTTTAATTATTGAGGAAGCTTTATCAGGTCATCCATCTGTCAGTTTAGTTGGTGCTATCGGGCAACCAGATATCTATTCTGGAGAATTACCTTGCGCTTATGTTGAACTTATAAGTGGTTCTGAAGTTACGGTTCAAGAATTAATGGATTACGCAAAAGAAAACGTATCAGATTATACTGCATGCCCAAAATATATTGAAGTTTTAGATCAACTCCCAAAAACAGCAATTGGAAAGGTTTTCAAACCAGAATTACGGTGTCTTTCCATAACAAGAATATTTAATGATGCTTTGTTAAAAAATAATATTGGTGCATTTGTGAGTGATGTTATTGAAGATAAAAAATTTGGATTAGTTGCTAAATTAGATAAGATTGATAAGCAGATCTCTGATCAGCTAATTAATAGTGTATTAGGTGATTTTATTACACCATGGATATGGAATGATGAATTTGAAAAAAATAAATAACAAATACTATTTTTTACCAGAAAACTTATCTTGCATTTCATCACGGGCATCATCTGTTATTTTTGCAAACATTACTTCTGGCACATTAAAAGTGTGACCAGGTTTTAACGTTTCTAAAGCCTGATTTATATCTGAAGGCCATATTTTAACAACATTCATTGCATTAGCCATAGTATCAGCTGCATCAGGTATAAATGGTTCAGACAGTGCAGCATAAAGTGGTATTAAGTTTAATGCAAAACGTACAATTGTTGCTGATGCAATTGGGTCTTCTTTAAATAATACCCATGGTGCAGCATCTTGTAAGTATTCATTTCCAATAGCCCATATAGCACGTAAATCCGAAGCAGACTTACGAACTTCCATCTTTTTCATATTTATTTCATATGAATTAATACGTTCTTTGAGTTGACTTATAACTGCTAATTCTCGAGGGCCATAGTCACCACCTTCTGGAACAATTTCCCCAAATTTAGATCGGCAAAATTTTGTGATACGAGAAACAAAATTCCCAAGTACATCAGCAAGATCTTTATTTACACCTTGTTGGAAACTATCCCATGTAAATTCAGAATCTGAACTTTCAGGTACATTAGATAATAGCCACCATCTCCAATAATCAGATGGCAAAATATCCAATGCTTGGTTCATGAAAACCCCTCGACCTTTGGATGTAGAAAATTGGCCCCCATCATAGTTTAAGTAATTAAAAGATTTTATAAAATCTACTAACTTCCAATTATCATCAGCACCCATAATAGTAGCTGGAAATGATAATGTGTGAAAAGGGACGTTATCTTTTCCCATGAATTGAACGTAGTTTACATCAGAGGCGCCTTTGTCAGTTCGCCACCATCTCTGCCATTCTTTTTCAGCTTTGCCGTTTAGAGCTGCCCACTCTGCAGTAGCTGCTATGTATTCAATTGGAGCATCAAACCATACGTAAAAAACTTTACCTTCCATTCCATGCCATTCAGCGGTACCTTTTTTTACAGGGACCCCCCAATCAAGATCACGAGTTATCCCTCTGTCTTGTAGGCCATCACCATCATGGAGCCATTTTTTTGCGATAGATGTTGTAAGAATTGGCCAATCAGATTTTTCTTTTATCCATAGATCTAATGCTTCACGCATTTTAGATTGTTTTAAATATAGGTGTTTAGTTTCCCTCACTTCTAAATCTTTTGAGCCAGAAATAGCGGATCGAGGATTAATTAAATCTGTAGGTTCTAATTGCTTTGTACAGTTTTCACATTGATCACCGCGTGCATCAGCGGAGCCGCAATTTGGACACTCACCTTCTATGTAGCGATCTGGTAAGTACCTTTTGTCAGCATTTGAATAAACTTGTTTTTCACTTATTTCTTCAATGAGGCCTTTTTCTGCTAATTTACCAGCAAAATACTGGGTTAGCTGATGGTTCTGTTTGCTTGAAGAACGACCAAAATGATCAAATGATAGCCGAAATCCTCGTGCTAATTCGTATTGAACAGTATGCATTTCAGAACAATATTCTGATACATTTTTTCCAGCTTTTGCTGCTGCTAGTTCAGCGGGTGTACCATGCTCATCTGTTGCACATACAAACATCACTTCATGGCCTTTTGCTCGACAAAATCTCGCATATACGTCAGATGGTAGTTGACTACCTATCAAATTCCCTAAGTGTTTTATCCCGTTTATATAGGGTAGGGCAGAAGTTATTAGTGTCCTATTCATGGGATTACTCTCGTTTATTTTTTATTAATTTAAATTAACTTTTATAGATGAGCCAGTTGATATTGAGATAGTCATTATTATAATTTTAAAAAATACTATTATTGTATAATGCTTTTGAGATTTAAAATTGATCTGGATGCGCTTCTTTTGCCATATGATCCAATACTGCATTAACAAATCGTGTCTCTTTTCCATCTGGGAAAAAAGCTTTTGCAACATCTACATATTCAACAATTGCAACTTTAGGAGGTGTATCCCCAATTAAAAATTCTGCTCCAGCACTTCTAAATAATGACCTTAGGGTAGGGTCAATTCTGTCTATAGGCCACTTTGCTACTAACGCACGGTCAGTCATTTGATCAATCGCAGCTTGTTCATTAACAGCCGTGAAAAGTAATTTTTCAAAAAGCTCTACATTCCCTTCCACATATTCTTGACCCTCTAAAGTAGCACCGAACCTATGATTAATAAATTGATCCCGGACTTCATTCATGCCTTGTTCAGATGCTTCCATTTGGAAGAGTGCTTGAACTGCATATAATCGTGATGCAGATTTCATTTGTTTCTTTGAAGTCATAATATTTATTTTGCCTCGCCGGCTGTTTGATTGGGATTAGATAAGGGTTTGAATCCAATATTTTTTGTTATTCCAGTTAAATTTCGAGATAATGATATTAATTCTAACACAGCGTTAGCTGCAGCTGCTCCATAGTTATTTTTTAAGGATATCTCTTTTAGTTCAATGGCACTTTCAGCAGAAATTATAGCAGTACCTGTTGGGTATCCTTGATTGGATATATTGCCAATACTTCGTAATGTTTCATTATAAACAGTTTTTGAATATGTAGGGTTTTCTTCATGACTAATTGAACCTAGAAGAATATATCCTTCATACTGACTAGAGTTAATAATTAATTTTAATGCTATTGGTAATGCTAAAATGCCTGATAAATATATCTTTTTATAAAATATTTTTTGACTATCTAATATACCAATAGTTCCTTTAATTAGTTCATCACTTATTATACTTGGATGTTTTGCAATTATAACTGCAATTTTAGGAACATCATCATTAAACTCGTCTATATAATTTTTGTTTTCCAACTCAGATGGCATCCTTTATATCCTATTTCATAAAATTATTTTGAGTTTCTAACATCTTCAAGACGTGCCACGTAACGTGCTAAAGTATCTATTTCTAGATTTATTTTATCTCCAACTTTAATATCATTCCAGGTAGTGTTGTCTTTTGTGTGTGATATTAAATTTACTTTAAATGTATCAGCTGAAACGTCATTTACTGTTAAAGATGTGCCGTCTAAAGTAACTGAGCCTTTTTGCGCAATAAATTGTGCAAGATCGCTAGGTATATGGAAGTCAACAACGGTACTATCTCCAGAAACTTTTATATCAGAAATAATTGCTATTCCATCTACGTGGCCAGAAACAATATGGCCTCCAAGTTCATCACCCATTTTCAAGGCGCGCTCTAAATTTACTTTTTGTCCAATAGACCAGGCTTTTCTACCTTTACTTATGTTAGTTATTGAAACTGACTCAGCAGATATTTCCACATCAAACCAATTTTGGTTATTTTCAATACCTTTAGTGACTACAGTTAAGCAAACTCCATTGCATGCAATTGAAGCTCCTATGTCAATACTATCTACATCGAAGGCAGTATTGATACGTGCTTGTAGATCGCCAGCTTGGTTCAGTTTAGCAATAGTTCCGACGTCTGTTATAATCCCAGTAAACATAAAATACCTTATTTATTTTTTATTCAGCTATCTAAAGGTTGATAAATTTCATTATGAAGAGCTAATAAAAGTAAACCAGATTAGCAAACTATATTTATCATTTTTTACATATAGATAGTATTTTAATTAAAGTTAAGTAGTTCGAGACCAGATACTTAATATATCATTACCAATTTTTCGAGTCTCTTTCATCTTAAAGTTTGGTGCATCTTGTAAATTATTAATGTCCATTTTTCCAATTGCTGCAGTACCTTCTGATCCAATTGCAACACCTGCTTGCATGATGATTAATTGATCAACTAAATTTTCTTTTAGTAATGCAGCGCCAAGTTTGCTTCCACCTTCACATAAAATTCGGGTTAAACCGTTTTGAGCCAGATTTTTCATGGCATCTAAAAGATCAATCCCATCCTTATTACGCTTACAAGGTATACTTATAGCTCCAGTTTTGGATATTTTATTAAAATTAGCACCATCGGCATGGCAAATCCAAACTGGGGAGACTTTAGCTGAAGAAGCAAGGAAGCTGTTATTATCCATACTCACATTGCTATCTATTACTATTCTTACTGGTGAAGTAATTTTATCCCCTAGGCCACGTATATTTAAGCTTGGATTGTCAGCTTCTACAGTACCTCTTCCAACAAGTACTGCGTCATGTGTTGCCCTTAAATAATGAACATAATGTCGCGAATCTACACCAGTTATCCATTTACTATTTCCAGTTTGAGTAGCAATTCTACCATCTAAACTTGTTGCAATCTTAAGGGAAATAAATGGCCTTTTTTTATTAATTCTTGAAAAAAAACCTGCATGTGATTCATCTGCTTCTTTTTTTAAGATACCCAGTGTAACTTCAATACCAGCATCTTTTAAAAGTTGCATACCTTTGCCTGAAACGCGATTGTCTGGATCAATAGTAGCAATTACAACTCTTTTCACACCAGCATCAATTAAGTGTTTTGCACAGGAAGGAGTTTTTCCTGTATGTGCACATGGCTCTAGAGTAACATATACTGTTGATCCTTTGGCATTATTAGATGCTTGAGACAAAGCAATTGCTTCTGCATGTGGCCTACCACCTTGTTGTGTATAGCCACGGCCCACTACTAAAGTGTCCTTTATGATAACACATCCTACAAAAGGATTTGGCCAAGTCTGCCCAGCATTCCGTGTTCCTAAAGATAAGGCCAGACGCATCCAACGCTCATCTATATTACCCCCAATCATACTTATTCAGAAGGTTCTGGTGGACGGAGTTGATGAACAAAATCTTCAAAATCATCAGCATCCTGGAAATTTTTATAAACTGAAGCAAATCTTACATAAGCAACGGTATCTATTCGTGCTAATGTGTCCATTACTATTGATCCGATCTTATCACTTGCAATGTCTGCTTCGCCCATACTTTCAAGTCTTCTAACAATTCCTGAGATTAATTGATCAACCCTATCGACTTCAACAGGGCGTTTTTGTAATGCCATTCTAATTGATCGTGAAAGTTTTTCACGGTCAAAATCTTCTCGCTTTCCATTTTTTTTGATTACTACTAAATCACGAAGTTGAACTCGTTCATAACTTGTGAATCGGCCTCCACATGATGAACAGAAACGTCTCCGTCTAATAGCGACATGGTCTTCTGCAGGACGGCTGTCTTTAACTTGTGTATCGGTGTTACCACAAAATGGACATCTCATAAACTTATCCTCGTGTATTTTATTTTATAGAGCCATATATATACCCATAAACTAGATTTGGATAGAGTCTTGTTGGAAGTGCTAGATGAGGTGTGTGGGCAATATTCTCAATACGCAAAAGAAGGCTTATAATTAGGTAAGTTATCTATGAGAGACTTTACTGTTACTGCACCAAATATTACACTTAGCAGTGCGAATAGAGCTGCAAAGCTAAGTGTTGGTATTCCAGCAAGTCCGGCGCCTACAGTACATCCGCCTGCCAATACACCCCCAGATCCCATTAATAATGCTCCAAATAAATATTGTTTAGTTTGTTTATGACTATTAAAGGATACCCACTGGAATTCATTTTTTAAAATAGAAGATATGAATGAACCAACTATAACTCCTCCAATAAGACCTACTCCAAATCCTGCTGGAATAGATGTTGAAGCAATAGACCAGAATAATAAGTCTGAACTTGGGGAAGTGAATGATAATGATTGAAATGGGATTGGGTCAAATTCATCAAATAAAATAAATCCTGTACCAATCCAAGAAAGTGGAATTAGTAAGCCAATGAATATTGCAAAAATTAAATGGGATATTTTTGCTTTAGATTTGTAAGCAAAAAATAATGAAATACACACAAGTATTATGCTCCAAAAAATAGGTCCACCAATTAACTTTGAGAAACTGGCTGTGCCTCCTAAATTAATTGTAAATGAACCTAACCATACTCTCAAAGGTGCAAAGATACCTTTCAAGGTTGCATGTGCAGAAATTGCAAAAATAATGAAAACGACAAAGGCCCTAATATTTCCAGTTCCAGCTAAAACTATTAACCGAGAAATACAGCCTCTAGTTAACACCATACCCGCACCAAACATTATACCGCCTAATGCTATTGTAACTAGTGGAATATCTGAGTTAAAAAACCTGTGATCAGCAAATGATATAAAGTCATAGAAGACTAATAATTGAGTTCCAATAATAGCTGTAGCTAGTGCTGTAAACCAGACACCTCGAGCTGATTTCCTTTCGGTTGGCTCTCCAACAATACTCCGTCGAAAACAAAATTTTATATGTTGACTGATGGAGCCAAATGCTAAGCCAACTATTAATGCAAAAATGACAGACGCCATTCTTGGTGTTAAATTTTCAAAACCAAACTGTTCAAACATCTTCACTGCCTTACAAATGAATATCTTTTGTTATTTGAATGGTAACTAAAAATTTTGCAACTTATTGAAATACAATAGTATTCTCAAAAAAAAGCAATAATTAGAACAATATTGATTATATGATAATGTTCGGGAATAAAATGTTGATATTAACTGTAGATTCAGAAACCTGTCCTTAAGTTCACAAAAAATATTTATTTTAAGGTTTATATCCAATTAATATCATTCGGATTGCTAAAATACTTCCAAATATAATTGCTATCAAAGTAACTGGACCGCTAATTGCTAAGGTTGAAAATGCACTAACGCCTTGGCCAATTGAACAGCCCATTGCTATTACGCTGCCAAACCCCATCAGAATAGCACCTAATATTTGGCGCCCAAGTTCTCTTGCGTCATCACAAGCTTCCCACCTGAAATGACCTTTTATTATACTTCCAAAGAAAGACCCAATTATTACACCTAAAACACTTCCTATGGGAAAACTTAAGCTACTAGCGGAAGAAGTCATCATATATAATAATGTTTTTCCAAGAGGCGCGGAAAATGTATGCCCCTGAACTGGAATCTCATTTAAGCTACTTAAATTTAATGAATATGTACCCCAAAATGCTGCTGCTACTGATAGTCCCGCTAAAAATGACCATATAATCATAGAACTTTCTTTGCGAAGTGGTGCGTATAAAAGTGCCCAAATAATAAATATTGCTCCAATTATTGTAGCAATGAAAATTGGGGCAATTCCCAATAAATCTTTTAATAAATGTGGAATGCTTGATGAGCCATTTGATGGTAAAGCTGGGAAAGCTATAATTCTAATATTTGCCAAAGGGCCACTTAAAATAAAATAACTAGAGACTGCCATTACTATTAGCACAATTAATGATCGCAAGTCCCCGCCAGCGAATTTTGATAAGGCACCAAATCCACAGTTTCCAGCTAATCCCATACCATATCCAAATAGTAGGCCACCAATTATACTCCCTACTGGATTCCACTTAATACGATGGTATGATGTTTCTAGAACATCTAATTGGCCAATCAAATCCAAACTATACACTGCGATAATAGCTGTTCCAAGGACTATACCCCATAGACGTATTCTACGTTGGTCATTCCCTAAATAAGCGCTTTCTATTGCTCCGAATGTACAAAACTGGCCCAATCTTGCAGCTAATCCTAAAATAATTCCTAACCCAAGGCCAAGAAAGGTAGCGAGCATACTGGCTTCCATATAAAAATCTTACCCGTCTTTAGCGCAGAATTCTTCGTAAAGAAGAGAAACTAATTTTAAAACTTTTTCATCTTTAATAGAGTAATAAATTGCTTTGCCTTCGCGACGAAAACTTACGATTCCTTCTATACGTAATCTTGCTAATTGTTGGCTCACAGCAGCTTGGCGAGAGGATAGCAAGTTTTCGAGTTCAGTTACTGACTTCTCACCCATGACCAGATGACATAATATCATAAGGCGACCTTCATGTGCCATAGCTTTGAGAAAATTTGCGGCTCCTCGGCCTTTAATAAACATTTCGTCTATATCAAATTTACCAGATAATTCTTTAGCCAAATTCATATCAAAATCCTAACAAATCTTCTTCTATTGCGGCAATTCCTGCCCTTGCGCATTCATCGTCTATATCAGTTCCTGGAGCACCAGATACTCCAATTCCTGCAACAATGGAACCCTCAGATTCAATTGGAACTCCGCCACCTAATGGTAAGGGTGTAGAAATAAATCTGATACCAAATGCTTCTTTACCCGGTTGTGTGCTTTCATCAAGAGATAATGTTGGAGTTCTGAAACTAACAGAGGTCCAAGCTTTGCGTGTTGCTGTTTCTTGAACATGTAATCCTGCATAACGAGACTTAACGAATGCTTGTGTTAGGCCAAAACGGTCTACAACTGTCACTCCAACTTGGTAGCCGCCATCACGGCAAAAATTCATTGCTGAAACTGCAGCTTTTATGGCAATTTCTGGTTTTAAAACTCTAAATTCAACAAATGCGTCATCTTCAGCCGCTTTTGCTGTGAATGTTGTGGTAATACCTAAAGCAATTAGTAAAATTAAATTTTTCATCATACACCTTTTTTTTGCGAATATTCAGGAATTTCTAATAAAATTTTATCAATAAGCCCCCAAAAAAAATCCTCCCCAGGATATCCTTCGATACGGCCAACTTCTATATTATTATTCACTATAATAAATGTTGGTGTAAATTGTGGAGAGCTTTTTAAAGTTATTTCTGTTGAAAGCGTTGAGTGGATATCAATTCTTTGTAATGGTGCTACACTTCCTTCTAAAGTTTTTGGGTAAATTTCGGATATTTCATCATCCCAGATTTCACACCAGTAGCAGCCATCTTGCTCAAACATTAATAATTTAGAGCCTTGGGCTAAAGTCATATTTGCAATAAAGCATATTATTGCTGCTAATAGCATTGACTTCATTTCAGATACCTTCTTAACATATATTAAAAATGTAATGTGTTTTAATTCAAAGGACAAGGCTTTAGATGTTAGACATCACATTCACAGGTGCAATTTTTGCAGGACTTTTAAGTTTCTTGTCTCCATGCATTCTTCCTATGGTGCCGTTTTATTTATGTTACCTTGCTGGAATAAGTATGAATGAATTGAGGGATTCTAAAGATATTCCATCTAGTACGCATCATAAACTTATTCTTGCTAGTATTTTCTTTGCATTAGGTACAACCACAATTTTTGTTTTGTTAGGGCTAGGGGCATCATTTCTAGGGCAACTTCTTAGAGTTTGGAAGCAAGAATTATCGTATATGGCAGCTGCATTTTTATTTGCATTTGGTTTACATTTCCTAGGAATAATTCGTGTTGGATTATTTTATAGGGAAACAAAAATAACTTCGAAAGCTAGCTCATCGACTTGGATAGGATCCTATATAATGGGGCTAGCATTTGGTTTTGGATGGACACCATGCGTTGGGCCTGCACTAGCTTCAATTCTTATGATTGCTGGTGGAATGGGTGATGCATTACATGGAACCTTATTATTATTGGTTTATGGCCTTTCAATGACTTTGCCCTTTGTGTTTGCGGCAATTTTTGCCAAACCATTTTTACGTTGGATGCAGCGAAATAATCATTATATTAAATATGTTGAAAAATTTATGGGTCTAATGTTAATTATTTTTGCATTGCTAATTGCAACTAATAGCGTAAATTATATAGCAAATATAATGATTAAATATATGCCCTGGTTCTCATCAATAGGATAGGAAGTGATCATGAAGAAAATTATAGTATTTTTAATTTATATTTTTTTGAGCCCTGCAAATGCCGCACCTATTGGAGATGACGGTCTTCATAAACCTGATTGGTTAAGGTTTACGTTTAACGATATGGCTGAAGATTTTGATGAAGCAAGTTCAGAAGGAAAGCGCTTGCTAATTATGTTTGAGCAAAGAGGCTGTATTTATTGCACCAAGATGCATGAAGATGTTTTCCCCAATGCTGAGATACATAAAATTCTCTCAGAAGATTACTTTGTTGTTCAGATGAATTTATTTGGAGATAATGAAGTTATTGATTTTAATGGAAATATAATGAGTGAAAAGGAAATTGCAAAAGCTTGGGGTGTAGTCTTCACTCCCACTTTAATGTTTATGCCTGAAAATATTGATTTAATGAAATCAGCTTCCCAAAATGCTGTTATTACAATGCCTGGTGCTTTTAGTAAGTACACCACTAAAAATTTATTAAATTATGTTTTAGAAAAAGGATATGATAGTGGAGAACATTTCCAAAAATATCATGCTAGAAAGTTTGCTGAACAAAAAAAATAATCCAAATCTAATTTATAATTTGGTACATTTTACTAAATAAATTCAAAAAATAGAATTTGTCTTGCAAGACTCAGTTTATGCGTCTAACCTATCTTTAGAATTTAGGGAGAGGGAGGAAATCATATGCTGCTACGCAGTTTTATTGCCGTTACGGCAACTTTAATATCCACATCCGTTATTGCTGGAGACATTTCACCAACTGACGTATCTTTTGGGGATTATGGGGAAATATCAGCTTCACTAACTGGTGTCGCAGGCGATCCAGTCGCTGGAAAAAAAGTATCAACAAATCGTAAGTTGGGTAACTGTTTGGCTTGTCATGTAAATGATGATGCTTCTTCCCAATCTTTTCATGGAGAAGTTGGACCAGAACTAAATGGTGCAGGCTCTCGTTGGAGTGAAGAAGAGTTGCGAGGGATTGTTACAAATTCAAAAAATACTTTTGAAGGAACTATAATGCCCGCATTTTATAGTACAGAAAATGGTGTAAGAACATTAAAGAAGTTTGTTGGTAAAACGATTTTATCAGCACAACAAGTTGAAGATGTTGTTGCATATATATTAACATTAAAAGAGGAGTAGGGAATGTCATTAACTCGTAGAAATGCCTTGGCATTAGGTTCAGCATCATTTGTTGTAACACTTATGCCTCTGCATGCATTTGCAGCAAAAGATGAAACAATGGCTGTTATAAATTCATTTACTGGTGGAGCCGCTGTAACTAATGGTGGAATTAATTTTACAACACCAGAAATTGCAGAAAATGGGAATACCGTTCCTATAAAGTTTTCTGCACCTGGCGCAAAGCGTGTAATGATATTAGCTGACGGCAATCCAACTCCTGGAGTTGGGTTATTTAATTTTGGAAAATTAAGTGATGCATCCGGATCAACGCGAATTCGTCTTGCTGGTACGCAAGATGTAATTGCAGTCGCTGAAATGGCTGATGGATCATATGTTCAAGTAGCAAATACAGTAAAAGTAACAATTGGCGGCTGCGGCGGCTAGCAGAAAAGGAGAGTTCACATGGCAAAAGCACGTGTAAAAGCACCAAAAACTGCAGCAGCAGGAGAATTGGTGACAATAAAAACATTAGTTAATCACAAAATGGAGTCTGGCCGTCGTAAGGATGGTGATGGGAATTTAATTCCTCGTAAGATTATTAATGCATTTTCAGCAACTTTTGGTGGTGAGGAAGTTGTATCAGCATCTTTTGAGCCTGCAATCTCAACAAATCCATATTTTCAGTTTAGTTTTAATGTGCCGGCAACTGGTGATCTAGTGATGAAATGGACTGATGATGATGGTTCAACTGTTGAGCAAACTAAAACCATCACCGTCGCTTGATGCGCAAAAAAAGGGAGATACTATAATGAAGAAGTTCACGAGAACTCTGACATGTATTTTGGCTTTGTCTACTATCACAACAGTGGCAATTGCTGATGAAGACGCTGAGTTGGTAATTAACGGCGAATTAAGCGTAGCAACAAAGGCTGCTGCGCCTGCTGATAGTGCCTTAGATGAATTAATATCAGGCTGGCGTTTTAGAACTAATGAAACTCAAGCCTTACAAATGGATGATTTTGATAACCCTTCATTTATTTTTATTGAGCAAGGTGAGGATTTATATGCAAAAGTTGACGGATCTGAAGGTAAATCATGCGCTTCGTGTCATGAAGATGTTGCGTCTTTTGAAGGTTTAAAATCAACATTGCCACGCCATAATGCATCTTCAGGTAAATTAGATACAATGGAAACATTAGTAAATAATTGTCGTACTGAGAGAATGGGTGCTGAGCCTTGGAAGTGGTCAAAAGGTAAGATGACTGCTATGACCTCATTGATTTCATTGCAATCACGCGGCATGCCAGTAAATGTTAAGACGGATGGTGAAGCAGCTGGTGCGTATGATCTAGGTAAAGAGCTATATTATACCAGAGTTGGTCAATTGGATATGTCATGTGCAAATTGTCATGAAGATAACTATGGTAATATGATACGTGCAGATCACCTTTCTCAAGGGCAAATAAATGGTTTTCCAACATATCGTTTGAAAAATGCAAAAATGAACTCAATTCATGCTCGCTTTAAAGGTTGTATGAAAAATATTCGTGCGACGCCCTTTAAAGAGGGTTCTGAAGAATTTCGTGCTTTAGAACTTTACGTTGCATCTAGAGGAAATGGCTTGTCAGTTGAGAGCCCATCGGTACGTAACTAAATTTAAAATTTAGCCCCACAATGTTAACACGTTGTGGGGTTTATTTGTTTGAAGACATTCAAAATATTGAATATGAGGAATTTCCATATGATTTCACGTCGTGATTTTTTACAAGCAACTGTTGCTGCATCAGCTATTTACGGAGCAGGAGGCTTTACTCGTGCATCAGCCCAACAGAGCCTATCTCAAGATAAACTCCTAGAATTCAACACTACTGGGAATGTAACACTAATACATATTACGGATATTCATGGCCAATTAAATCCTGTTTACTTTCGCGAACCAGAGATAAATTTAGGAATAGGAACTGTAAATGGTTTACCGCCGCATGTGACTGGAAAAGACTTTCTGAACCTTTTCAATATGACCCCTGGCTCACCAGAAGCTTATGCACTTACTTATAATGATTTTAGTTCACTTGCTAAGACTTATGGAAGAATGGGCGGATTAGATCGTGTAGCAACTGTAGTAAATTCAATCCGTTCAGATCGTCCAGATGCATTGCTGCTTGATGGTGGTGATACTTGGCAAGGCTCTTATACAACTCATCACACTCAGGGCCAAGATATGGTAAATGTAATGAATGCATTAAAGCCTGACGCAATGACATCTCATTGGGAGTTTACTTTGGGCATAGATCGAGTAACTGAAATAGTAGATTCGTTAGACTTTCCATTTTTGGGAGCAAACATTTTTGATAATGAGTGGGAAGAACCAGCTTATGAACCTTATAAAATGTTTGAACGTGGTGGGGTTAAAATCGCTGTTATAGGGCAAGCCTTTCCATATATGCCAATAGCAAATCCTGGTTGGATGTTTCCAAATTTATCATTTGGAATTCGTGAAGAACGAATGATCGAAGTTGTTAATGAAGTTAAGGGGTTAGGTGCTGAACTAGTGGTTTTGTTATCTCATAATGGATTTGATGTAGATAGAAAATTAGCAAGCCGTGTAAATGGAATTGATATTATTCTCACAGGTCATACGCATGATGCTTTGCCTGAACCTGTTTTGGTAGGCTCAACTATGTTGATTGCATCTGGATCAAATGGCAAATTCGTTACACGTTTAGATTTAGATGTTAGAGATGGTGAAGTTAAAGGGTTCTCTCATAAATTAATCCCAATTTTTAGCGATGTGATTGCACCTGATCCATATGTAAGAGCATTAATAGATGAACAAAGAGCACCATTTATAAATCAACTTAAAGAAATTTTAGGATCTACTGACCAAGAATTATATAGGCGTGGGAATTTCAATGGAACTTGGGATGATTTATTATGTAACGCTTTAATTGATGAGCGAGAAGCTGACATTGCACTATCACCAGGTTTTCGATGGGGGCCAAGTTTGTTACCTGGTCAAGACATCACTCGAGAAGATTTATTTAATGCTACAGCAATGTCTTACCCTGAAGCATATCGCACTGAAATGACTGGTGAATTTTTACATGTAATTTTAGAAGATGTAGCTGATAATCTATTTAACCCTGATCCATATTATCAACAAGGTGGTGATATGGTAAGGGTAGGGGGTATGGGCTATTCAATAGATGTATTAAAACCACAAGGATCAAGAATTACAGATATGACAATTCTTAAAACTGGTGAAAAAGTTGAGGCAAATAAATCTTATCAAGTTGCTGGATGGGCTTCAGTAAATGAAAATACTGAAGGTCCAGCAATATGGGACGTAGCTGAAAGTTGGATCAAAAAACAAGAATTTATAAGTATAGATCCAAATACTTCTGTAAAAGTTTCAGGAATATAAATGCTTTTATTATCATAATTACAAACATATCATAATTAATTATGATATGTTTTAGTAATAAAATTTTTTAAATGTATAAAGCTAGTTATTTTGCTGTTTTTAAATAAGCCACAATCGCATCCAAGTCTTTATCTTTCTTCAAACCTCCAAAAGACATCTTAGTACCTTTCATGAATTTTTTTGGTTTCCTTAAGAACTCAATCATAAGTTGTTCATCCCAAATACGACCTTCATCTGATGCTAACTTAAAGCCCTTTGAATATTTATAACGATCTGCTGAACCCATTTTACGGCCAATTATATTATATAATTGAGGCCCAGATTTATTTTTAGCGCCTTCTCCAACTGCATGGCAGGATTTGCATTTTTTAAATACTTTTTCCCCTGCTTTTATTAATTCAGGATCAATCGAAACTATATCTGTTTTTTTGGAATTTAGCTCAGGTTGTTCTATTTCTTGACTAGAGGAAGATTCTCCTGGCGTAACATCAATAACACTTGCACGCTTTGTAATCTTCGAAGATTGCTTACAATCCTTCATACATGGTTCTTTAGACCAATTAGAATATTCACTTATTTTCCGATCATCAATAATAAATCCATTACTATTATACATATTAAATTTTGAAAAATTTTGATTGTTCAATACAAAATCATCTTCAATTAAATCATTTGAGTATAATATATAAGCAACAATTGAATATACTTCATCACTGGTAAGAGTTTGAGCTTCTCCAAAAGGCATTGACCTATTTATATAATCCCAAAGAGTTGAGAGATATGGCCAATAAGATCCAACCGTCTTAACAGGATCTTCATCTGCTAAAGTATCAAAGCCTCCAGCGAGTGCAGGCCAGTTGTCTATACCTTCAGCAAAATCTCCGTGACAAGCCGCACATTTGTTTGCAAATATTTCTTCACCTACTATTGCGTCACCTTTTCCAGCAGGTAATCCACGTCCATCAGGTAAAACATCAATATCCCACGCACTAATTTCAGAAGGCAAGGCAGTTCTTCCTAATCCAAATTTGCTATCAGCAAAAATTGGTGTTGTTGCTAGAAAGCAAATAGTTATTAAACTAAGATACCTCAACATTTTCGACCTCACCTGTTGTTTTTAAATGCCAAGTTTGAATACAATTATTATGATAAACAGAGTTTTCACCGCGAATTTCACGAAGTTGATGCTTTGTTGGTTGAACATATCCTGTTTCATCAATTGCTCGTGCTTGGAGTAACCATTCTTCGCCATTCCACTCAGTATCTAAATAAAATCGTGTTAAAGCTTTAGTTTCACTTTGATTGCCAAGTCGCGCAGTCTCCCAAGTAATTCCACCATCTTTAGAAATATCAACTCTTTTTATTTTACCATGACCGGACCACGCTAATCCAGAAATTACTAGAGGGCCATTTCCATGCTTAACGGGAGTTTGTGGACTGGGAGATGTAATAATAGATTTAGCATCCATTACCCAAGTCCATTTACGTGCAATACCATTTGCTAAAACATCTGTATATTTTGATGTTTCTTCCCTGCTCTCAACAGGTGAGTCAGATACTTCAATTCTCCGTATCCATTTAACCCACATATTTCCTTCCCAGCCTGGAACAACAAGGCGAACGGGATAACCATGTTCTTTTCTGAGAGCTTCGCCATTTGCTTTAAAAGCAACTAAGACATCATCCAATGCTTTTTCCATTGGAATGGATCTACCATTAGATGATGCATCAGCACCCTCAACATAAACCCATTTATCTTTTAAATTCTCGGCTTTATTTAACCCAGCTTCATTTAATAGCAATCTTAAAGGTACACCTGTATATTCCATATTATGGATCATACCATGTGTAAACTGTGCTCCATTTAATTGTGCTCCGGCCCATTCCATTCCTGTATTTGCTGCACATTCACAAAAATAGACATGATTTTGACGTGGAAACCTTTCAAGGTCTTCGTAAGTAAAAATTAATGGGTTATCAACTAACCCATTTATCATCAGTCTATAGTCTTTCTTTTGTAATTCAATTGCTCCAGAATGATGACGTTCAAAAGCACAGCCCTGTGGCGTAATGGTACCTTCTAAAGCATGTATCGGTGTGAAGTTTATTGATGAGATTGGACCTGCTGTTAACCAAGAAACATTTCGCCTAATCACATCTCTTTCAAACTCTATTGGTAAACCATATGGTGTTTCATCAACACCATCTCCTGTGGAAGATGCCCAATCTTGGACATTCGTAATTAATGGGTCGGCCTCATTTGCAGTTGAGGCAGTGGCTAATGAGCCAGTGATTGCAGCTGCTGAGCCTTGTAAAAACGCACGGCGTGAAGATGCTTTTTTTGGGTTTCTCATTTCTAAGAAGTTCCTTTGGAATTAATTCAACTATATGTTATCATAAATTATAGATTTAACAATATTAAATTCATATTATTGAATATAAGATTTTACAGAGTTTTTAGCTTTAAATTTAGGAAATACAATCTAGTAAAAAACACTTTAGTCCAAGATATTTAAAGGATTAATCATATTAATATGGAGTAAATGATGCGATTTTTGATCTTCTGTGTGGTTTCAATTTTTTTTGCTGGTATTGTTAAAGCCCAAACTGCAGTTTTGTATAATTATGATGGTACTTTTGATGACGCAACGTTTAGTATTGAAGGAGCAATATTAGGAAAAGGCCTAGTGATTGACCATATAAGTCACACGGGTGAAATGCTTTCACGAACTGCTATAGATTTAGGTTCTGATATAGAAATATTTAAAGCTGCAGATATATTTTTATTTTGCTCAGCAGCAATTTCTAGAAAAGTAATGGAAGCTGATCCCTTAAATATTGTTCACTGCCCATATAATATTTTTGTTTTTGAGAATGATATGGGTGTAAAGATAGGCCATAGAGTCTATCCAGATGGCCCAATGCAAATTGTTCAAGAGCTGCTAAGTGACATAATAAATGAAGCTGTAGATTTCTAAAGGCGCTGTTAACGCCTTTAATTTATTGTTCTAAGAAACTTCTTAGTTTACGACTACGGCTTGGATGTTTCAATTTTCTTAGTGCTTTTGCTTCAATTTGGCGTATCCGCTCTCTCGTAACACTAAATTGTTGGCCAACTTCTTCAAGCGTATGATCTGTATTCATTCCGATTCCAAAGCGCATTCGTAAAACACGCTCTTCACGAGGAGTGAGCGATGCAAGCACACGCGTAGTAGTTTCTTTCAAATTTCCCTGAATAGCAGATTCTAAAGGCAAAATAGCATTTTTATCTTCTATGAAATCACCTAACTGTGAGTCTTCTTCATCTCCAATTGGAGTTTCTAAAGAGATAGGTTCTTTTGCTATCTTCATTACTTTACGGACTTTGTCTAAAGGCATTTGTAATTTTGCAGCTAGTTCTTCAGGTGTTGGTTCACGTCCAATTTCGTGAAGCATTTGGCGACCTGTTCGAACCAGTTTATTAATCGTTTCAATCATATGTACTGGAATACGAATAGTGCGTGCTTGGTCTGCAATTGATCGAGTAATTGCTTGCCTAATCCACCAGGTAGCATAAGTGCTAAATTTATAACCACGACGGTACTCAAATTTATCAACTGCTTTCATTAGCCCAATATTGCCTTCTTGAATTAAATCCAAGAATTGTAAGCCGCGGTTTGTGTATTTTTTTGCAATTGAAATAACTAAGCGCAAATTTGCCTCTACCATCTCTTTTTTTGCACTACGCGCTTCTTTTTCGCCTTTTTGAACTTGATTTACAATTCGACGGAATTCTGGAATATCAACACCTACATAATGGCCTACTTGTGCCATATCAGCTCGTAATTCTTCAGCTTTTTCACGATGTTTTTCTATGAATGTTTTCCAGCCGCGCCCATCTTCATTCTCGGCTATTTTATCTAACCACATTGGATCTAATTCTTGACCACGATATTTATCAACAAATTCACGACGATTAATGCGTGACTGATCAGCAATTTTAACCATACCTGAATCTATAGACATAATTTTGCGATTTATACCGTATAGCTGGTCAATAAGCGCATCAATACGATTGTTGTGAAGATGTAATGCATTAACTTGTTCAACAAGGCTATTACGTAATTTTTGATAAGATTTTTCAGACTTATTAGAAAATGTATCATCTTCATTTATTGTTGCAGAAATTCTTTCATCCTGCATGCTTGATAATTTGTTATAGTCTTTAGCAATTTTTGCTAAAGTTGCTAGAACATCTGGCTTTAAAGTTTCTTCCATTGCAGCAAGAGAAATATTTGCTGCATCGTCCTCCTCATCGTCCTCCTCATCATCATCATCATCATCATTCAAACGATTGCCGTCAACATCGAGTCCATGTGACGGTGATGCTGTTGGTTTTGGAGCTCCTGAAAGCGGTCCAACTAATGGGTCTTCATCATCTAAAGTGTCACTAAAAGTAGTTTCTAGATCTATAACATCACGAAGAAGTATTTCTTCTTCTAATAGTTCGTCTCTCCAAATTGTAATAGCTTGAAATGTTAGAGGGCTTTCACAAAGCCCTTCGATCATTGTCTTGCGTCCCGCTTCAATTCTTTTTGCTATCGCAATCTCACCTTCGCGAGATAATAGTTCTACTGAACCCATTTCACGTAAATACATACGAACGGGATCGTCAGTTCTGTCTAAAGTTTCTTTACCTGTTGCAGCTAAAGTGACCTCTTTTGTATCATTGGCTACAATAGTTATATCTGTTGGACCGTCGTCCTCAACTTCATCAGCTTCAATTATATTTATACCCATTTCAGATAACATAGACATAACGTCTTCTATTTGTTCTGAGGCAACCTGATCAGGTGGCATAACGTCATTTAGCTCATCGTAGGTTATGTAACCACGTTCGCGAGCTACTGAGATCATTTTTTTAACTGCGGCTTGGCTCATATCACCCATGCCTTCGTTAACTTCACCTTTTTTTGAACTGTCGTCTTTGGCGGCCATTGGAAGCTCCTTACATGGATCTCTCAAGTGATTCGGCGAATCAGTTGATGCTGGGACGAATCAACACATTGATGGGGTGATTCGCAATGGCTTTAACGAGTTTTTTTTACCCAAATTTGGTTATCTAGCATATTTTGTAGATTTTTTGACATTTCCAATGAGTTTTCATCAGTTTCTGAGTCTTCTTCCTCTATGGCTCGGGTGGCTTTTGTCTTTGCCATGGCTGCTTGTTGGAGACGCCATGTGAGTCCTTCATCTACTAGTCCAGTTAAATCTTGCTCTGCTTCTTTGATTTCATTTTGGGCGCCTATAAGTGCAACATGTTTAGCAAGCTCTTCTTCTAATGTTTGTTGTATCAAATCTGGATCGGTATTATTTTTTAAATATGGGTGTTTTTTTAAGGGTTTTAATTTCATTAATTTATCAATTGGCGAATAACCTAATGAGTTTTGAATGTTTTCCTCAAAACCATCACTCATTCCAGCATCCGTTTTTTTAATATGTAAATTTATTAAAATTGCATTCATTATTTCCACTAAATCGGGCGTAGTAATTGGGCATCTTTCCAAGGCACTTTCATTTTTGAGTGCTGCAGATTGATTTTTAATTGCAGATGCTAAAATAAGACTTTCGCGTAGACGCCAGTTTGTTTCATCAGATTGTATCGCAAGCATTGAAGACTTAGTATTGGCTGATGCCATTAACTTTGGTTTTTTTCCCCATACTTGTGAATACCCAAGTGATCTTGATTTATTTAATGGGTTTAATCCATTATTTATTGGTGCAAATAATTTATAGCGTAATTCTTTAATAGCTTGGCCGTAGTGATGCCGTATTGATTTATCGCGAATTTTCATAACAGCTGTACGTAAAGATTTATCTAATAAAGCCCTACGTTCTGGACTATCAAAATCCTTTCCTTCAGTTTCACGCTGCCATAACAGGTTAACCATAGGTACAGCATTTTCTAATAACTCTTGCATATAGGCTGCCCCTTTCTCTTTTAATATATCATCAGGATCTTGTCCTGTTGGTAATATGCAGAATCGAAGTGATTTACCTGTTTCAAGTAAGGGTAAGGCTAGATCTATTAATCTCAAAGCAGCCCTTAAGCCGGCTGTATCTCCATCAAGTGCAATTATGGGTTCATGATGTATACGCCAAATTAAAGCTAATTGATTTTCTGTTATTGCAGTTCCAAGAGGCGCTACTGCATGTTTGAATCCAAATTGTGAAAGAGCTATTACATCAATATAGCCTTCCGCAACTATCAATGAGTTAGCTTTGCCTGAGGCTTCGCGGGCGAGACCATGATTATACAAACTTCTGCCTTTGTCGAAAAGTGCAGTTTCATTTGAGTTTAAGTATTTTGCTCGTGCATTTGGATCCATTGCCCTTCCACCAAAAGCAATGCAACGGCCTTGGGTATTTCTAATTGGAAACATAATTCGCCCTCTAAAGCGATCAAATATATTTCCTCCGTCATCTGGCTTAATTGCAAGCCCAGCATCAATTATTTTGTCCTCTGGTATACCTTTATTTAATAGAAATTGAGATAAAGAAGTCCTATCATTTGGTGCAAACCCAATTTCAAAAATATTTATTGTATCTCCAGACAGACCACGTGATTTAATATAATCTTTTGCACTTTTTGCATTGGAGCCATTAAATTGCATCTTGTAAAATTGAACGGCACTTTCCATTATATTTGCTAATTCTTTATTTATATCAATTTTTTCTTGAGCTTTTGGATCTCTTGCGGGCATTGTCATACCAGCTTCGCGGGCTAGTATTTCAACTGCTTCTATAAAACTTACATTTTCAGAATTACGAATAAACGATATTGCGTCGCCCTTTTCATGACAGCCAAAACAATAATAAAATCCTTTTTTATCGTCTACATGGAAAGATGCAGTTTTTTCTGAATGGAACGGACATGGTGCCCAGTAATCGCCTTTAGAAATATTTGTTTTTTTTTGTTCCCAAGTAACTTTACGCCCAACAACTTGCGATAAGGACGAACGATTACGTAATTCTTCTAAAAAACCAGGGGGCAGACTCATGTTGCTATAATGCTCACGCATCTTCTTTTAAGCAAGTGTATATCCATACCTTTTTTATTTTGCTTTAATATTAATTGTTTGGCGTAAAGTATTATCTACTTTATTAAAAATTAAAATCTTGTTTGCGTCATCAACGATTGCATACCAATCATCTCCTTGAGTGTAAGCTGTTGCGGAAGTTCCTATGGGTAAAGTTATATCATTTAATTTAAATGTTTGATTATTACTCTGGAAACGCATGACAAACATAAAGATTAACGTTATGAAACCTATTATCATGACGGCCAGCAAAGTTGTTACCAGACGGCGCAATAATTTTAAATTAGTTGGCTCTACTGAAAATTCTGAAGGATCATCCATGACTGTGCCTCATATAGTTGAATTAACTTTGGGTGAAAACCCAGCGCCCCGCCTAGATAAGGCATTAGCATCAGTTGTTCCAGCCGAAGTTACATTAAGCCGTTCCCGTATAACTAAATTGATTTCTTCAGGTGCAGTCACACTTGATGGGGAACCAGTCACAAAACTAAAATATAAAGCTCCTGCTGGAAGTGTTTTTCGCATAGTTATGCCACCAGTTCAAGATTATGAAAATGCACAGCCTGAAAATATTCCATTAGATATTGTTTTTGAAGATGACCATTTGATTATAGTGAATAAACCCGCAGGAATGGTCGTTCATCCAGCGCCTGGTTCTGAAAATGGAACTTTAGTTAACGCACTGTTATATTATTTTGATGGAAATCTGTCAGGTGTCGGTGGGGAAAAAAGACCCGGCATAGTTCATAGAATTGATAAGGACACGTCAGGCCTTTTAATCGTAGCTAAATCTGACTCTGCTCATGCTGGATTAGCCAAACAATTTGCTGATCATTCCATTTCTAGAAGGTATCTAGCAGTTTCAAAGGGAACACCTCAAAAAAGTGATCCAAGATTGGCTGGCTTGCGAGGCGTTAATTTTGAAGATGGTGGTGTGATCAGAATTGCTACAAACATAGCAAGGCATAAAACTGACAGAAAGCGGATGGCGGTAGTTCAGGATGCTGGAAGGCATGCAATTACTCGCGCAAGTGTTTTAGAAGATTTTGGTCATTCAGCACTTTTGGAATGTTGGTTGGAAACTGGCAGGACACATCAAATTCGAGTTCATTTCTCCCACATTGGGCATGGTTTGATTGGTGATCCAATTTATGGATTACGCAAAGCAATGCCAGGATCTGCATTTGATGCTGATGATATGATTATTGTAAAGGGCTTCTCACGCCAAGCATTACACGCAAAGTCAATTGGTTTCATACACCCAATTACCAAAGATTTCATGAGCTTTGATTCTGACATACCTGCTGATTTGATTGAACTCATTGAGGTTTTAAGAAAAAAATGATTAATTTAAAGATTAAATAATAGAATTATCTATGCCATAATTTATATATAACATAGACATCATTATGAGTTTAAGCTTCCATTACTTCTAATTCATCAATCATCGAACTGATTAAATTTAAACCCTTATTCCAAAATTTTGGATCAGTTGCATCTAATCCAAATGGCGCAAGTAATTCAGTATGATGTTTTGAACCACCAGCAGATAGCATTTCAAAATACTTTTCTTGAAAATTAGAATTGCCTTCTTCGTATACAGCATACAAAGCATTCACTAAACCATCACCAAATGCATAAGCGTATACATAAAAAGGAGAATGAATAAAATGGGGAATGTATGTCCAAAAAGTTTCGTAGCCTTCAACAAAATTAAATATTGGGCCTAAACTTTCTGCTTGAATAGACATCCAAATTTCGTTGATCTGATCTGGTGTTAACTCACCCTTTGCTCTGGCTGCATGTAGCTTGCACTCAAAATCATAAAATGCAATTTGGCGCACAACAGTGTTGATCATATCCTCCACTTTATTTGCAAGTAAATGTTTGCGTTTAGTTGGGTCTGTTTCTTGATCTAACATTTTTCTAAATGTTAGCATTTCTCCAAAAACTGATGCAGTTTCAGCAAGGGTTAAGGGGGTTGAGGATAAAAGTTCTCCTTGAGATGCGGCTAAAACTTGGTGGACTCCATGTCCAAGTTCATGAGCTAAAGTCATAACATCTCGTTGTTTACCCATATAATTTAACATTATATATGGATGAACGTTGGTTACAGTAGGATGAGCAAAAGCTCCAGGTGCTTTACCTGATTTGACACCGGCATCTATCCACCCTTTGGTGAAAAATGGCTCAGCTATGTCTGCCATTTTTGGTGAAAAATCAGCATATGCATCCATGACTATTTTTTTTGCATGATCCCATTGAATGTCCGAACTATTATCATCCATTAGAGGCGCGTTCCTATCCCAGACTTCTAATGTATCTAGACCCATCCATTTAGCCTTTAATGCATAATATCGATGCGAAAGCTTTGGATATGCTGCAACAACAGCATTTCTAAGGGCTTCTACGACTTCAGGCTCAACTTGATTAGCAAGGTGACGACCAAATTGTGGAGTAGGCATACTGCGCCAACGGTCCTCTACTTCTTTTTCTTTTGCTAAAGTGTTTGTGATCCGAGAAAACAGAGAAATATTTTCTGCAAATACTTTTATTAAGGCTCGCGTACCTTTTTCTCTAATTTTACGGTCTGTGTCTGAGAGTAAATTCAGCGTAGCTTCAAGATTTAAAACTTTCTCATCTACCTTAAATGTAAGTGCAGCCATGGTTTCATCAAATAACCTGTTCCATGCTGCTGCTCCAACAACAGATTGATCATGCAAAAATTGCTCCATTTCATCAGACAATTGATGTGGTTTCATTTTGCGTAAGTTGTCTAATATTGGTTTGTAACGAGATAGTTTGATATTTGATTCAAGTAATTTTTGAATATGTGCATCTTCAATATTATTTATTTCTAAACTGAAAAAAACTAACGGTGTTGTAAAGTTAGTAATTTGAGATTGCATATCAGCCATAAATTTACCGCGTTCAGTGTCACTTGTATTTTGATAGTATCTTAATCCTGCAAAAGACATTATGCGCCCTGAAATATTTTGAATATCTTCATAGCGCTCAATGCAATGCAGAAGACCTTCAGATGTAAGGCCATCTAATTGTTCTTTGTAATCTGAAGCAAAACTTTCACAGCTACTTTGGAGTGCTTTTAAATCTTTTGTAATTTCCTCACCTGTTGAAGATGGATAAAGGTCATTTAAATTCCAACTTGGTAAATCTCCAAAATCACCAGCAGTGGTGTCGTGAGAGTCAAAGTTCATCTGTGGTAAACAAAAAGTTTTAATCATTATAAGCTCCTTAGATTCTATATAGATCTAAGTAAGCAAATGGAAAATTAAAAGCTATTTATAAATCTTTTTTTTGAGTTGATAAAATATGAATTTTATTTATTTAAAAACTAATAAATTTATATTTTGCTCTCATTTGTATTCGTATTATTGACACTTTTAAGAAATGAGTAATGATCGGTCTAAATTAAGGAACAAAAATGAAATATAATAAGTTAGGCCAAACAGATTTGGTTGTGAGTGAGCTTTGTTTGGGTACTATGACTTGGGGGACACAAAATACAGCTTATGATGCATTTTATCAAATTGAAAAATCAATGGATGCTGGCATCAATTTTATTGATACAGCTGAATTATATCCCGTAAACCCAATAAGTGGAGCTACTCAGGGTGAAAGTGAACGTATTTTGGGTAATTGGCTTAATAAATCAAATTCTCGAGATAAATTAATTATTGCTACTAAAATTGCAGGAAATGGACCTAAGCATATTCGAAATGGTGAAGGTATTAACAAAAAATCATTATTTACGGCTATTGAGGCTTCGCTAAAGTCTTTGAAAACAGATTATATAGACTTGTATCAATTACACTGGCCAAATAGAGGATCATATCATTTCCGCCAAAATTGGCGGTTTGACCCAACAAATCAGGATAAATCTAAAGTTTTAGATCATATAAACGAAGTTTTAGAAGCTTGTGAGGTATTAAAAAAAGCAGGGAAAGTTCGTGCTTTTGGCTTATCTAACGAAAGTGCTTGGGGAACTGCGCAATGGTTACGTATTTCAGAAGATAAAAATTTGCCTCGTATGGATAGTATACAAAATGAATATAGCTTGATGTGTAGAATGTTTGATACTGATTTAGCAGAGCTTTGTCATAATGATAACGTTGGGTTGTTGTCTTTCTCTCCATTAGCCACAGGTATATTATCAGGAAAATATTTAGATGGTGCTGTGCCCGAAGGTTCAAGAGGCTCGATTGTAAATGGTTTGTCTGGGAGAATGACTTCAAGAGTAGATGCAGCCACACGTGCATATATTGAAGTTGCAAAAAAATATGATTTGGATACTTGCCAGATGGCTTTAGCATGGTGCAGAACTAGGCCATTTATGGCTTCAGCAATATTTGGCGCACGCACTAATGAACAATTATCTAATGCATTAGATTCAGTAAATATAGTTTTAACTGAGGAGTGTTTGAGAGATATTGAAAAAGCACACAAACAAAATCCTATGCCGTTTTAAATAATTTTTTTAAGTGAACCCATGCATTCGCTTGGCCCACTGTAGGCCAATAAAAGCACCTTTAATTCGGGGTAAAAGAAATAATGCAATTGTAATAAATACAAGTATAAAACTGACAGCTAAGACCAAAGGGTCTGGGCGATATAATTCAAATATAATTAACATTAATGGGGCTAAAATATGGCCAGAGATTAAAATTGTTATATATGCGGGCCCATCATCTGCTCTTTGGTGGTGCAATTCTTGAGAACAAACTGCACAGTCATGTCTAACGGTTAAATAACCCTCCATCATGGGTCCAGATCCGCAGTTCGGACATTTTCGTTTCCATCCGCGCAACAACGCTGGTTTTACAAGTCTGTCAGATTGTATATCATTTATTTCCATAATCTTATTGTATCGTATTGATAGTGATATATAAAAGTGACAAGTTGACCTTGTGGCGGGATGTCGCAAATTTTTTTATGATGTAATGAAACTTTTTGAAAAATATAATACCTTTTAAAAACAATATATTTTTTAAACCAAAAATAGGTATTAATATGGTTTCCAATGATGCAGAAGCTGAAATCTTAGCTCTTAAAGCATTGGAGTGGTTAGTGGCAGATAGCGAATTATTTGAAATATTTTTAGCCAGCTCGGGTGCTGATGTTAACGATGTAAAAGTTGGAGCAAAAGAGCCAGCCTTTCTTGGCTCAATTCTTGACTTTATCCTTATGGATGATGCCTGGGTCAAAGCCTTTTGTGAAACGAAGCATTTTGAATTTAACGAACCATTTTTAGCAAGACAATTTTTGCCAGGTGGTGATTTGCCAAATTGGACATAAAATGAATGAAATAAAAGGAATAGCTTTTGATAAAGATGGAACATTAATCGATTTTGAAGCCAGTTGGTCAAAAGGATTAAGTTCTTTGATTAATTCAATATTTCCTGAGCAAGTTGATAAGCAAAATATTTTATCGGATTTAGTGGGTTTTAACCCAGTGTCTGGAAAATTTTTAGGTGGATCAGTTTTTGTAAATGGGACAACGTTAGATGTTGTGAATGTGTGGAAAAAATACTTTCCAAATCTTGTTGTTGAAGAAGTTTTAATGAAAAGTGAAATAGCATTTAGAAACTTAGAACCTGTGCCATTATGTGATCTTGAATTTTTCATGTCGGATTTGAAACGAAAAGGTTACTTTCTTGGAGTTATAACAAATGCAGCTGAAGCCCCCACGATAGTTCAGCTAAAAAAGCTTGGCTGTTTGCATTTGTTCGATAAAGTCATTGGTTGCGATAGTGGTTATGAAGCTAAACCATCAGGGGCTTCTATTTTAGGATTTTGTAATTCAGTTGGCTTAAATCCAAATCAAATAGCAATGGTTGGGGATAGTACGCATGATCTAAATGCTGGCCGTAATGCTGGAGTAGGATTAAATATTGGGGTTTTATCTGGACCTGCAACCATTAATCAACTTTCAGCTTTAGCAGATGAAGTCTTAGATGATATATTATCATTACATAAAATATTAAGATAATATTCAAAACCGTCTTCTTTTGTCGTAATTGGAAAAGTTCAAACATTGTTATCTTGCATTCTAAAAGTACTGGGGGTGTTATATGACAATGAAGCGGAAGAGGTCTGGTGGAAGAGCCGGTAACCAACGTAATTCGAAATCTACAATTAATCAGATGCCTTGGCGTCAAGTTTTAAATCTAGATAAGCCCACTGAGCCGCTTGGTGAGGAAGGTATCCAGAATATTCATGATGGTGTTATAGAAATCCTTGAAGATATTGGGATTGAGTTCATGAACCCTTTAGCTTTACAGATTCTAAAAAAAGGTGGTGCAAAGGTAAATGGAGAGAATGTTCGCATCGGTAGAGAATTGTTATCGGAAATGTTGTCTCATGTACCCCGTGAATTCACAATAACACCCCGAAATCCAGATCGAGAAATAACACTCGGTGGTAATAATATGGCTTTTGTAAATGTCTCGTCTCCACCTAATATGTGGGATCTAGAACGTGGAAAAAGAGCGGGTGATTTCGAAGGCTTCAAAGACTTCATGAAGCTTACACAGTACTTCAATTGTATTCATGTGGCTGGTGGTTACCCAGTTGAACCTATTGATATACATGCATCGGTTAGGCATCTTGATTGTCTGTATGAAAAATTAATCCTAACTGATAAAGTTGTTCATGCATACTCTTTAGGTAAAGAACGCGTTGAAGATGTCATGGAAATGGTCAGAATTGCAGGTGGGTTATCTCATGAAGAGTTCGAGGAAAAACCTCGAATGTATACAAATATTAATTCAGTTTCACCTCTTAAGCATGATTTTCCAATGCTGGATGGTACGATTCGCTTAGCTAAGCGTGGCCAGCCTATTGTTGTAACACCGTTTACATTAGCGGGGGCTATGGCGCCTGTTACTATGTCTGGTGCGGTTACTTTATCACTTGCAGAAGGTTTAGCAGCAATTGTTATGATTCAAATGATTCGCAAAGGATGTCCGGTAATGATTGGGACGTTTACATCCAATGTAGACATGAAGTCAGGGGCCCCTGCATTTGGAACTCCAGAATATATGCGCGCCACTCAGATGACTGGTCAAATGGCAAGGTTTTATGGACTTCCTATGAGGTCATCTGGTGTATGCACAGCAAATGTACCTGATGGGCAGGCTATTTGGGAAACGTCTAATTCGTTATGGGCAGCGGTTCAATCGGGCACTAACCTTGTTTATCATGCAGCAGGCTGGCTTGAGGGTGGGCTAATAGCAAGTCCAGAAAAATTTATAATGGATTGTGAAATAATACAGCATATTCAAAGATATATGGAACCATCCTTATGTAATACAAACACTGAAGATATCGCTATAAGTGCTATAAAAGAAGTTGGCCACTTGCCTGGAGCTAATTATTTTTCAGCAAAACATACACAAGAAAGGTATGAGAAAGCTTTCTATACGCCACTCATATCTGACTGGACTAATTTTGAAGCTTGGAATTTAAACGGTGGTTCTTGGACAGCACAAAGGGCGCATAAAATGTACAAACAAATTATTAAAGAATTTCAAGCCCCCCCAATGGATTTATCCATAAAAGAAGAATTAATACATTTTGTTGAAAAAAGAAAATTTGAAGGAGGTGCTCCAACTGACTTTTGAGTGGTATGAGTTTTTTTAGATGGTACCAGCGCCCCGGCTCGAACGGGGGGCCTCTTGATCCACAATCAAGCGCTCTAACCTACTGAGCTACGCCGGCACTGGGCGTCATTTAACTTATGCGTTGAGGGGTGGCAAGTCCGATCATACTTGAATTTAGGACTTTCTCTTGATAGCGAAGAAAAAATAAACACTTTAAATATATATGGTATATAATAATGGGAATTAATTCAGAAGTTGAAATAGAAGCTAATTTACAAATTGGCCCTACAAGTGATGGTATGGTAAGATTATTCATTGAAGCTAAAGGAATTGAGGTTCCATTAGATTTTGACCCAGAAGAAGCAGATGAAATAGCTGAAGAGATTCGTTCAGCAGCCGCATCGGCACGCGCAAGTATTCGCAAGTAATTCTGATTTTGGTTAATTATGAACACTTGTGGATATAAAGAAAATTCATTAACACAATATTAGGCGGGTTCTGCCCTTCTTGTGAGAAGCCCAATTTCAGTGGCCGATAAGCTTTCTTGAGGGAACTGGCTCTGTGACTTACCCTGGTATATCATATCCGGTGCCCACCTGTATTACACAGGCTCCGGGAAATTAACCCCTTCCACCGTCGTGTTGAGTGCGATTGCAATGATATTGCGTTCTAATGTGGGCCCGCCGTTAAGTGCTTTTAAAAAATAATTTTATAAATAAAATATACAGATGACAAATATACAAAATTTAAAATCATTGTGCCGAAAAGCAGCATTTAAAGCTAGAGCCGAAGCTCATTCAGTTAATGATGATCAAGAAGCCAATGCTCAGCTATTCAGCTATCTAAAAACTTTTGATTCAAATTTAATTATAGCTTCATATATGCCAATCCGTACAGAAATAAGTCCTTTGTTGGCAATGGAGAAAATGTCAAAGCGGGGTTATAAAATATGTGTCCCTGTTGTAGTCAAAGAAGGGAAACCTCTTAATTTTTATCAATGGACACCTAATACTAAAATGATTCCAGGTGCATTTGGTGCAATGATACCAGAAAAAAGTGACTTATTGGTTCCTGATATAATTATAACTCCCTTAGCTGCATTTGACATGAATGGTTACAGATTAGGCTATGGAGGTGGATTCTATGATAGATCTTTTGCAGAAATCACTAAAGTAAAAAAAATTACTGCAATTGGTTTTGCTTATAGTGCTCAAGAAGTTATGTTGGTTCCTAGAGAAGCTACTGATTATAAACTTGATCAAATAATAACAGAGCAGGGTCTCTTGTCCTTTTAAGATAATGCAGTTAACGGAGTTGAATGAGACTTTTATTTCTTGGTGATATTATGGGCCGCTCTGGCCGCAAGGCTATAAGTGAACGTTTAAATCGTTTGCGTGATAAATGGCGTTTAGATTTTGTTGTAGTAAATGGTGAAAACGCTACTGGTGGAATGGGATTATCAGCAAGCCACGCTAAAGCTCTAATTGATTCTGGAGTGGATTGCATAACATTGGGTGATCATGCTTTTGATCAAAAGGATATGTTAACCTTTTGTGAGCAAGAACCTCGAATTATTAGACCATTGAATTTTGCAAAAACTGCTCCAGGTAAAGGATCTAGGCTTATTAAAGCACGAAATGGTAAAAAAATTTTAGTGGTTCAAGCATTAGGTCAAGTATTTATGAAAAAGCCATTTGATGACCCGTTTTCTGCAATCGATACTGCACTGAAAGGAGCACCAATGGGCGGATTAGCTGATGCCGTGATTGTTGATTTTCATGCTGAGGCTACATCTGAAAAGGTTGCAATGGGCCATTGGTTGGATGGGCGAGCATCACTTGTTGTTGGTACACATACTCACATTCCAACAGCTGATACGCAAATTTTACCAAAAGGAACTGCTCATCAATCTGACGCAGGAATGTGTGGTGATTATAATAGCATTATTGGAATGCAAAAAGATGAACCACTCAGAAGATTTATAACTGGAATGAATAAAGAACGATTTACTCCTGCAGTTGATGAAGCGACATTGTGTGGTGTTTTTGTAGAAACAGATGACACAAATGGTTTAGCTAAAAATGTCGTTCAAGTCCGCAATGGTGGGCGATTGCAACAATCGGAACCAACATGAAAAGCAAATCATGGTTATTTGTTCCATTAATTACTATTGGCGCAACTTGGGGTTTGACGATTCCTGCAATAAAGATTGCGGTGTCGGGTGGATACCCTGTCTTGGGGGTTTTATTTTGGCAGGTTTTTCTTGCTGCATTTACTGCATTTATTCTTTTTCTACCAAGACGGCGTACTTTTAAGTTAACAAAAAGAAGATTAATTTTATTTGCTTGGATAATGGCATTTGGGTCAATATTGCCAGGCATAATAACATATACTTCTGCGTTCCATTTGCCAGCTGGAGTTATGGCAATAACGATAGCAATGGTACCAATTTTTATTATGCCAATAGCAATTGCAACAGGTCATGAAACTTTTAAAAAATCTCGTGCACTAGGTGTATTAATGGGCGCTATATCAATAGTTCTTTTAATTGGGCCTGAAGCAAGTTTGCCAGATCCAGCAAAAGCTGGGTTTGTTTTATTGGCTATTATTTCACCATTTTGTTACGCACTTGAAGATAATTTTGTTGCATATTTTGGCCTAGATGGAATGACACCAGTTGAAACTTTGCTTGGTTCTGCTGTGATGGGTGCAGTTGTATTGGGTGTTGTGGTTTCAGTTCAAGGATCATTTATACCACTTTGGGAAAATGGATTTGAAAAAGCAGATTATGCAATTTTAGTAATCGGCTTTACAACTGGATTAGCTTATGCCGGATTTATTTGGTTAATTGGGCAAGGTGGGCCAGTGTTTGCGGGATTGGTTGCATATTTAGTAACATTTTTTGGAGTTATTTGGTCAATTCTAATATTAAATGAAACCTACTCAAGCTATATTTGGGCTGCATTTGCCATAATGTGTATAGGAATGTTTTTGGTGCGTCCTAAAGTTGAAAGCATTAATATATAAAATAAATTATTATTTTCTTATTAAAGAATGTATTTTGCATTCGAGATGTGCTTGGTCTTGAAAAAATTATGTCTAATTTGTATGTAGCATTCAATGTTATTTAATTTATAGGGGTTCGTATCATGGCAGGCCATTCCAAGTGGGCAAATATTCAACATCGTAAAGGTCGCCAGGACAAACTTCGATCAAAGTTATTTTCTAAATTATCAAAAGAAATTACTGTTGCAGCAAAAATGGGTGATCCAGATCCAGAAAAAAATCCAAGGCTACGCATGGCTGTTAAAGAAGCCAAATCAAATTCTGTTCCAAAAGATGTAATTGATAGAGCAATTGGAAAAGCTTCTGGAGGTGATGACGAAAGCTATGATGAAATCCGATATGAAGGATATGGTCCAAATGGAGTAGCTGTAATTGTTGAAGCAATGACTGATAACAAAAATAGAACCGCCTCGTCAGTCCGTTCTTTATTTACAAAGTCGGGTGGAAACTTGGCAGAAACAGGTGCTGTTTCATTTATGTTTGAGCGCAAAGGTTTAGTAGTTTACAAAGCTGATGCTGGTGATGCCGACACAATTTTTGAACATGCTATTGATGCAGGTGCTGAAGATGTTGAGTCAACAGAAGACGGGCATGACATATATTGTGATTCAACTGATTTAAATGATGTATCAAAAGCTCTAGAATTGGCCTTGGGTGAAAGCGAAACAACAAAGTTAATGTGGAAGCCCACTACTTTGACTGAGTTAGATTTGACTGGTGCTGAAAAATTAATGCGACTAATTGAAAATTTAGAAGATGATGATGATGTCCAGAATGTTACTACAAACATGGATGTGTCTGACGAAGTTATGTCTCAATTATAATAATACAGTTAAGCTTTAACGCATTGCTTATTTTAAAGTAGATAAGCTTTCAATTATTTTATGATGATGACTGGTGTAAATTTTTCAAGATGCTAATGTGATGTTCTATAATGTTTAAATCTGCCGAATCTGATTTTGGCAACGCTTGAACAAAGGAGGCT